>Ga0209737_10000106_pt1 | contig 74518 bp, 66 predicted proteins | sample TergutCu122P3_FD_187284 | JGI IMG/M metagenome (GOLD analysis project Ga0209737, IMG submission 187284) | Cubitermes ugandensis P3 segment gut microbial communities from Kakamega Forest, Kenya - Cu122 P3 (SPAdes) (version 2) | ecosystem: Host-associated > Arthropoda: Insects > Digestive system... | reverse complement strand
GAACCTACGACCAAAAGATTATGAGTCTTCTGCGCTAACCACTGCGCCACTGGCCCACGTAAGTGCAAGGTCACATTATAGACGATTACTCGAGATAGTCACGCAATTTACTCGAGTGTCCCGGGTGACGAAGCTTATTGAGTGTCTTTGACTCTATCTGGCGAATGCGCTCACGCGTAACACCGAATTCACGACCCACTTCTTCAAGCGTGCGCGGATGTCCATCAGAGAGACCGAAACGAAGTTCGATTACCTTGCGTTCGCGATCTGAGAGCTCACCCAACACGCGGTCGATCTGCTCTTGAAGCAACGTGATACTTGCGGCCTCAACGGGACCGAGCAACATCTCATCTTCTAGGAAATCGCCGAGCTGACTATCCTCTTCTTCACCAATAGGCGTCTCAAGCGAGACTGGCTCTTGACTGATCTTGAGGATCTCTCTTACACGATCTTCATCAAAGCCCATCTTCTCACCGATTTGCGCAGGCGTTGGGTCTTCCCCAAGTTCCTGAACCAGCTGGCGCTGAATACGGATCAACTTATTGATGGTCTCAACCATATGGACCGGAATACGGATTGTTCGCGCCTGATCGGCAATCGCACGCGTAATAGCCTGACGAATCCACCACGTCGCATACGTCGAGAATTTGAAGCCCTTGGTGTAGTCGAACTTCTCAACCGCACGGATAAGTCCGAGGTTTCCTTCTTGAATCAAGTCGAGGAAAGACATTCCACGACCGATATATTTCTTGGCAATGGATACCACAAGTCGCAAGTTGGCCTCGACAAGTTGCGCCTTCGCCTGAATACCAATCTGTTCCTGACGAATGAGACGACGTGACTGAACACGTGAGAGCTCTTTGCCGGACTCATCAGCCTTCTCAATCTCAGCGGTTGCCTCAAGACCCTTTTCGATCTTCTTTGCTAAGTCGACTTCTTGAGCTGCCGTCAAAAGATCGACTTTACCGATCTCCTTGAGATACATCCGCACACTATCAGCGGTCAGGCCTGGGCTGGCAGTAGCTTCAGCACGTGTCTTTGCGCGACGATTCTTAGATGCAGTGCGCGCCTCCTCGCGAAGAAGAGCATCGATTTCTTTCACATCGACATCGTTTGTCTTCTCTTCGCTCTCGACTGCCTCAAGCTCAGCATCATCGGGCTCATCCTCAAAACCGATGTCTGCGACTATTTCAGTATCCTGTGGTTCGATATCATCTAAATCGAGAATCGCATCTTCAACTTCGACCTCTTCACCTTTTACGATATCTTTAGCAGCTTTTGTCGTCGCTTTCTTTGCCTGTTTGTCAGCCGGCTTTTTAGCAGGCGATTTTTGCTTTGCCGCGGTTTTAGGCTTGGCGGTAGCAGCCGATTTCCCTGACGCCTTGGCCGGTGCTTTTGCTGCGGCCTTTACTTTAGGAGCAGCCTTCTTCGCGAGCTTTGCTGCCGCCTTCTTTGGTTCTTGCTTCTTTTGAGCCATTGGATCACTTTCTAATCATTCGTGTACCAGTTCCCTGTGTATATTCATATACGCAATTAAGAAGGGCATCTCCCCTAAAAGCTTGAGATTTCTCTATAAATTACTTTGTGGTGACTATTTTCTGCTGCAAAGAGACGATTTCCTCGACGATTCTCTGCTTTTCAGCTCTATCATCTATTTTGCGAAGCTGTGCCTTGAGACCTCGTATTGCTCGCTCCCAGTGACTATTCGCAATACGTCGCGCACACTCAACACCAACCGAGGAATCGGTCCGCTCACCCGCATCGAAGTCGTATCCGGATAACACGGTAAGCACATTAGAGTTGGCTACCGAAAGCTCGTTGAGGATATCCTTCGGTGTTTTGTCCGAACCCATCTCAAGTACTGCCCCAAACACTTCTCTCAGCAAGGCTGATGTGAGCATATCAGCAGAGACGCTCTCTTTTGTCGAAGAGCGAATAGCTGGGTTTGCGATGAGCAATCCAAGCAGCTCCACTTCAAGGGGATCGAATGTCTCGGGCGCTTCAGCTTGAGCAGGTACCGCAACCTCATCTTCATGAAGGGTGTAGTCGCCTTTACGGGGAGCAACTCGCGAACGGGAAACAGCAGACATCACCTGTGCCGTATCGATTGAAGAGCCTGCAGCAGCAAACATATCCGCTAGATCGCGCGCATAGCTCGCGGCTATCGAGGAGGTCTTGATGGGAGCCAATACTGTGGCGGCATCCTCAAGCGCGCGCACGTGCTGCTCAGGGCGCGAAAGATCGTATTGCGACAATCGACGCTCAAGAGCAAACGTGATTAAGGGCTTTGTGTTCTTAAGTAGTGACTCGAACTCCTTAAGCCCCTCTTCTGTCGCAACCATATCTGCGGGATCAGAGCCGGTAGGCAATATCAAGACATCCAACATGACAGGATTCTTAGTAGCTTCTGGAGTGATGGTCTCATCGATGAATTCAACAGCGCGATCAGCTGCGCGAAGGCCCGCCTCATCGCCGTCAAAGACATACACGATGCGTTGTGCGAATCGTGAAAGTAGCTTGACGTGCTTGTCGGTCAAAGCGGTACCGAGAGTTGCGACCGCATTCTTGTGGCCTGCGCCGTGCAGTGCGATCACATCGGTATAACCCTCAACGACAAGTGCGGTTTTCTCAGTTACGATATGATTCTTCGCGACGTTTAGGCCATACATCGTATTGGACTTGTGAAACACAGGGGTATCGTTCGTATTGAGATACTTCGGGTGTCCGTCTCCCAGTATGCGTCCCCCGAATGCGCAGCAACGGCCCTGCAAGTCGAATATGGGGAACATGATGCGTTCGTAGAACCTATCACGCAACTGTCCTCGATCTCCCTGGAGGGCAACGTTGGCCTTAATCATGTCTTCGGCCACGTGACCTTTTTCGCGAAGATGTGCGACAAGCGACCCTCGACCAGGCGCATAGCCCAAGACCCACTCGTTTGCTACTTCACTCCCGTAGCCACGAGCCCCAAGATATTCACGCGCCTGGCGAGTCTGCGCGGTATCACTGCGCGTCAGGACCGCATGATAATACTGCGCAGTATCCTTGCAGACCGCAAAGACTTTATCACGGACTCCCTTCGCGACTCCCCCATCCTCGACAGTCTTGATTTCAATATGAGCACGATTCGCAAGATTCGTTACTGACTCAACAAACGTCAGATTCTCACTTTTCATCATGAAACCGAAGGCATCCCCACCTTCCCCGCACCCAAAGCAATGCCAAAGGCCGGTCGCGGGATCGACCTTGAATGACGGGGTCTTTTCTTGATGGAAAGGACAGCACGCCCAGAACAGACGTCCCTTTTGCTTGAGGACCGCGCGCTCAGATACGAGAGATACTATATCTGTTGCCTCTCGGACCCGTGCGATATCTTCTTCGGAGATTCGTGCCATGGGATAACTATAGCAAAAGGGCGGACTATACCGTCCGCCCTTTGAGAAACTTGAACCCATGATGCGTCGATTAGAGCCAAGGCACCTTATCGAACAAGGGCATGAATACCAACGCCACAACAGTCATGAGCTTGATCAACGTGTTCATGGACGGTCCTGACGTATCCTTGAACGGATCACCGACGGTATCGCCGACAACTGCTGCCTTATGGGCCTCGGAGCCTTTACCGCCTCCAAAACCGCTCTCAATGAGTTTCTTCGCATTGTCCCATGCTCCACCGGCATTAGACATCATCAGTGCAAGCAACAGTCCTGAGACCAGTGCTCCCGCAAGAAGACCTGCGAGCAACTCGAGATGGATGAGACCGGCAACTACGGGTGCAGCAACCGCCATAAGGCCTGGAAGAATCATTTCCTTGAGCGCTGCCCTCGTTGAGATATCGACACAGGCGGCATAGTCGGGCTTACCGGTACCTTCCATAATGCCCGGAATCTCTCTGAACTGACGACGTACTTCAGCGATCATCGCAAAAGCGGTACGGCCGACTGCGTTCATGGTGAGAGCTCCAAAAAGGAATGGAATCATACCACCGATAAAGAGTCCGGCGATAATCCAAGGTTGCTCAAGTGACATATTGACATCGAATCCGAATATCGTAAGTGATTGACGGAATGCGACAAAAAGCGAGAGTGCCGTAAGTCCGGCAGACCCAATCGCAAACCCCTTTGCAATCGCAGCAGTCGTATTACCAACGCTATCGAGCGCATCTGTTACTTTTCTGACGCTTGGGTCCATGTGTGCCATTTCCGCAATTCCGCCGGCATTATCAGCTACCGGACCGTATGCGTCGACACCGATCGTGATGGCAATGATGGAAAGCATTCCAATCGCGGCAAGACCGATACCGTAAATACCCGATACGGCACTACCTCCGGCATATTGCCCTATGAGAAATGAACCGATGATAGCTGCGGCGATCACCAAGATAGGAAACACCGTCGACATCATACCGACACCAAGGCCAGCGATAACGTTTGTACCCGCACCCGTATCAGAAGCCTCTGCGATACTCTTGACCGGTTTATGCTCATCACTTGTATAGTATTCGGTGATCTTTCCAATAGCCATACCTGCGATAAGCCCAATGATAACCGTGCCGAAGAACCAGAGTCGTGAAGGATCTCCCGTAGCAGATGCCCACATACGGAATAATCCAAACATCGCAACTACCTGAATCGCTGCCGCGATATACGTTCCTTTATTCAAGACAGCATGCAGATTCGCGCCCGGTTTCGCACGAACGAAGAAGAGTCCGATAACAGAAGAGATGACGCCTGCGGCGGCAATCATCAAAGGAATAGAGATTCCGAAGAGGAGATCGCGAGACCATTCTCCTCCACTCAAAAGTCCCATGCCCCAAATGGTAACTGCCAGAATCATCGGAGCCAAAATCGCACCCACGTATGACTCGAACAGATCCGCGCCCATACCGGCCACGTCACCAACGTTGTCTCCTACGTTATCAGCGATAACCGCAGGATTGCGAGGATCATCTTCGGGAATTCCTACTTCGACCTTGCCGACAAGATCGGCGCCGACATCAGCGGCTTTGGTGTAGATACCGCCACCGACACGCGCGAAGAGAGCCGCAACCGATACCCCCATGAGGAACCCGGTAAGAATTTCTGTGCCCCCCTGAAGAGTTTCGAGCGACTCCGCATTGAGCATAAGAATAAGTGCCCAAACACTTACTCCCAAAAGACCGAAACCTGCGACTGCAAGACCAGTGGTCAACCCGGAACGAAATGCCACTTTAAGGGCGGTTTCGATTCCTTTTGTCGCCCCCTGGGCGGTACGCCCATTAGCCCGGGTCGCGATAAGCATCCCCACAAAACCAGCGGCAACGGACAGAACCGCGCCTGTTATGAAGGCTACTGCAGTAAGAGGAGTCGTGGCAAATGCGAGTATAGCCGCGACAACAAGCACAAATATCGCGAGCACTCTATATTCGGCAAGAAGAAATGCAAGCGCGCCCTCTTGGGTAGCCCTTGATATTTCAATCATTTTTTCATTGCCAGGATCTTGCTTAAGCACCCAAAGTGCGAGATAGGCGGCAACACCTAATGCGAGTAGCGCGCAAAGTGGCGCCATCCATGCCATATTTTCGTAACTGAGGAACTCCATTCCAAACATAGACCATCCCTTTCAAAAGCCAACATTACTCTATAAAAATCAGTGCCCCATCGATTGACGTGCACTATTTACCTCATTATGACACATCAGCGCGCCTGCCATCCTTGCGGAACGAAGATGCGCTCGTATTCGCGTAGAGCAAAGCGATCTGTCATGCCCGATACGTAATCGATGACCGCCTGAACCTGATTGTGGTCTGCCATAGTGAAATACTCGATAGGAACCTCGTCGAGGTTATCGAGATAGTGGAAGAAGAGCGCATCGACGATATGTCGCGCCCGAGGCTCTTCGGGAATCGATATATCCGTCAGATAGACATTCTCGAACATGAATGCCCGCAATCCGTCCATCGCATTCTTTACCGCAGGTGTCATCAGTATTCGATTTTGCCCTTGAGACTGTTCGACCAGATCAGTTATCAGGGTATTGATACGCTGCGCTGAAGTATCCCCCAATACCACACAGTGCGCCTCAGGAAGATCATCTTCTTTCAGTACTTCGGCGCGCAGAGCATCATCGATGTCGTGATTGATATAGGCGATACGATCCGCAATACGCACGATCTGTCCCTCGAGCGTCCGAGGATAGTGGGATCCACTATGACCGAGAATACCGTCACGGGTCTCATGCGTCAGATTAAGCCCCTTGCCGTCATACTCCAAAACATCCGCAATTCGAAGAGATTGACGCGCGTGATGATAATCGATAGGAACGTTGTCATACCCTTCCTGAATCGAGATGAGTGCCGCACTCAACGCCGTCTCCCCTGCATGTCCGAATGGGGTATGTCCCAGATCATGACCCAGAGCAATCGCCTCAGTCAGATCCTCATTGAGTCGCAATGTGCGTGCAATCGCTCGCGCAATTTGAGCAACCTCAAGCGTATGGGTCATACGCGTTCGAAAATGATCGCCTTCCGGAGCGATGAAGACCTGTGTCTTTTGACTCAGACGACGAAACGCCTTCGAGTGGATGATTCGATCCTTGTCGCGCTGAAAATCAGTACGATACTCATCCTTGGAGCGAGGCTCTTTGCGCCCCTTGCTGTATGCGGATAGTGCCGCATACGGTGAAAGAGTCGCGATTTCTCGCGACTCGATCTCTTCACGTAAACATAAGGTCGAGCGCTTTTGCTCGTCAATCTTTGGTGACAGGTTGCGCTCTACCTCAAACACTATTTCTTATCCGCAAGCGCTGCTCGAGCTGTTGCAAGTCGCGCAATAGGTACACGGTAGGGCGAACAGCTTACATAGTTCAGGCCGATCTTATAAAACTTATCGATCGACTCGGGATCGCCACCGTGCTCACCGCAGACACCCAGTTTGATATCTGGATTCGCTTTGCGCCCCTTCTTGCAACCAATCTTAACAACCTTGGCAACACCGTCATCGAGTGTCTCAAACGGATTGTAAGGCAGTACTTTGCGCTCAAGATAGGTTGGGAGGAACTTCGACTCTATGTCATCACGGCTGAAACCGAAGACGGTCTGAGTCAAGTCATTCGTGCCGAAGCTGAAGAAGTCAGCGACCTCGCCGATCTCCTTGGCGCATACCGCAGCTCTTGGAAGTTCAATCATGGTACCGATTGAGATAGCAGGATCAGCACCTGTCTCGGCTTTTACCTCAGCGATGATTACCTCAGCCTCAGCACGAAGTATCTCGAGCTCAGCTTTGGCGCTCACAAGAGGAATCATAATCTCGGGACGAGGGTCTTTGCCTTGCTTCTTGAGTTCACACGCTGCACGTGTGATTGCACGCACCTGCATACCGTACAGCTCAGGAAACATGATACCCAAACGGCATCCGCGAAGACCGAGCATCGGATTCATCTCAGCCATCGAATCAATCAGGGATAGCAGTTTCTTCTTGGCAGCAAGACTCTCGACCGAAGCACCGTCGCACTCCTCCTTGCAGATTTCTACCGCAAGGTCACGAGGACTATCAAGGAACTCATGGAGTGGCGGATCAAGGAGGCGTACCGTTACGGGCAGACCATCCATTGCGGCAAAGATTCCAAGGAAATCCTGCACCTGGATATCGAGAAGCTTGTTGAGCGCGGTCTGCTGCGCCTCCTTATCACCGATTGCCAGAATGAAATCCTGAATGATGTCTTTCCGATCGCCGAGGAACATATGCTCGGTACGAGTCAGGCCGATGCCCTCAGCCCCGAATTCACGGGACAGAAGCGCGTCTTCCGGACTATCTGCATTTGCGCGGACACCCATGGTACGGAACTCATCAGCCCAATCAAGAATGGTCCCGAAATCGCCGGATACCTCAGGCTCGATCAAATCCGCCTTGCCGAGAACCAGTGAACCGGTGGTTCCATCAATTGAAATGACCGTATCCTCAGTAAGCACGATATCGGTACCTGCGACAACTGCCTGTTTTGCGGCCGCATCGATCTTGAGCTTGTCGACACCGCATACACAAGGTTTACCCATACCACGCGCGACAACAGCTGCGTGAGAGGTCTTTCCGCCATGTGAAGTAAGAATGCCTTGCGCGGCAATCATGCCGTGAAGGTCGTCGGGAGTGGTTTCCCATCTCACCAAAATGACTTTTTCACCGGCAGCAGTTGCCTCTTCGGCGGCATCGGCACTAAAGACACAACGACCGACAGCGGCACCCGGAGACGCATTCAGACCTTTTGCGATAACTTCGTATTTTTTATCGGGATCGAACTGCGGATGAAGAAGTTGATCGAGCTGCGTCGGATTAACGCGCATGATTGCTTCCTCTTTTGTGATCTTTCCCTCATTGACCATATCGACTGCAATCTTAAGTGCGGCATTAGCGGTTCGCTTACCGATGCGAGTCTGGAGCATCCACAAAACACCGTTCTCGATCGTGAATTCGATATCGCACATATCCTTGTAGGCATCCTCTAGTTTTGCAAACACATTATCAAGCTCAATGCCGGCAGCCTCGAGGCCCGGCTCATTCTTCAGTTCAGCGATGGGATCGGTATTGCGGATACCGGAGACGACGTCTTCACCCTGCGCATTCGTCAGGTAGTCACCGTAATACTCGTTCGTTCCATCGGCAGGATTGCGCGTAAAGCCAACGCCCGTAGCCGAACCATCGCCCTTGTTTCCAAAGACCATAACCTGGATATTGACCGCGGTTCCCAGATCATCGGGAATCTTCTCCATCGCGCGATAGTCACGTGCGCGGCGGTTGTTCCAGCTCCTGAAGACCGCCTCGATTGATTGATGGAGCTGACGATTAACATCTTGCGGAAACGCAACTTTGCCGTCTGCGACAAGCTCAGGATAATCTTTGGCAGATACCTCCTTGGCAACAATATCCTTGAACTCATCAACCAGCTCCTTGAGATCGGTTGCCAGCAGTTCGTTGTCATTTTCCACGCCACGCGCTCTTTTTTTCAGAGTAAGCGCGTTCTCAAATACGTCTCCCTCGACATCCAAGACGACTTTCGAGAACATCTGAATGAAACGACGGTAGCTGTCCCAAGCGAAACATTCATCTCCTGTTTGCTCGATGAGACCCAAAACGGATTCATCGTTGAGACCCAGATTGAGCACAGTATCCATCATTCCCGGCATAGAGAATGGGGAGCCTGAGCGAACAGACACCAAGAGCGGATCGTGCACATCACCGAGCTTCTTGCCCATCTTTTTCTCAAGATCGGCAGTATAGACGGCAATCTCTTCCTCGAGCCCCTCAGGGTAAGCTGCGGGATCCTTATCGTAGTACTCCATACAAGCCTGACACGTAATGGTATAGCCAGGAGGGACGGGCAGGCCCATGTTCGCCATTTCAGCGAGGTTGGCTCCTTTGCCTCCTAGGATGAATTTCATATCCTTGTTACCCTCAGTGGTGTTGACGCCGCTGGCGTCCTTTCCAAACCCGTACACACGCTTTGTTTCTGCCACTTTTCAATCCCTTCCGGACTAGGTAGCGGGCCGCATGGCCTCACAGCAACGAGACCTCTCATCGAGGTCATTGATTACTCCTTTATGGTAACGCAAAATCCGAGGAGTTTGCGTACGATTTTTAGATATTAATTTGCTAAAATGGGCTCATGAACAACAGGCCTCCAACCCACTCTCGCAGAGCCCGAAAAAAGCGCTCGTATGACCCCTTCTTGTTGTTCTATATCATGCCCTTTATTCTTGTAATGAGTGTGATAGCTCTTGCCTTTATCGTGTGGGAGCCGACTACGGCACTACGTTCTCGTCTTTCCTTTCTACCGACCAACACTATTACCGAACCGGTTGATGGATCCGAACCTGTTGAATTCGAAGATCCCAGTGCAATTCGAATCTATCTCACCTTCGATGACGGCCCTTCATCAGAAGCAACACCTGCAATCCTTGAGATACTCGATTCCTTCGATATCAGGGCAACGTTCTTTATTACGGGGTATCTGGCCGAACGGATGCCCGATATAGTTCGCTATCAGGATTCAAAGGGACACGTGATAGCAAACCATAGCTATTCCCATAACTATGGCACGATATATGCATCAGCCGAGGCTTTCATGATGGATATAGAGCATGCAGAGCAGGTATTCACGGAAATTCTCGGTTCTCCCCCACCTCGTATTATGAGGTTTCCTGCGGGATCTGCTGCTTCGCAATTAGATAACTCACCTGAGATGCGCGACGCTATCAAAGCCTCATTATCAGCAGGAGGTTGGCGATATTTCGACTGGAACGTCTCTATAGGTGATTCGATTTCAGGATGGGTTCCGAATGCTGGAGAGCTCGGCACTAATCTTATTGCCCGAATAGAAGAACAAGTGGCGCATGGTGCTACTGATATTATAGTTTTGGCACATGACATGGATTCGAAACCGTGGACACCGAAAGACCTGCCGATGGTGATAGAGCATTGCAAGCAACAAGGATACGTGTTCAAGACACTCTCGCTCGATTCGCCACCTGTAGAATTTCGATAGTAAGGACAGATAGGCATAACGATGACCCAAAAACGACTCAGACAGTCAGAACTGACAACTAAAGAAATAATTCGCGAATACTCCAAAGACCTGCGGTCCTCACTTTCCAAGCAAGAGCTTGAGGATGCCGCCCGTGGTGTGGCTTTCCAGCTCGCAGACTTCGCGCCTTTCATAAGCGCGACTACGATTCTTACCTACGCCGCTATTCAAAATGAGATCTCTCCCGAGACGGCCTTAAGTTTGCGTGAGCAGATAGCTGGACCGAATTCTGCGCGAATCGCTTATCCGCGAACCACCGGCAGACGTACGATGGATGCACATGAGGCAAGTGTCAAGGATTTGAAAGTTGGAAACTACGATCTGCTTGAGCCGGATCGAAAAGCGCCGATTATCGATCCCGAATTCATCGATGTCGTGCTTGTACCGGGACTTGCCTTCGACAAGATGGGATACCGCGTGGGGTACGGCAAAGGATATTACGACACATTCCTTCCCCGTCTAACCGATCATGCGGTAACCGTTGGAATTACGTACGATAATCAATTGCTCGATGCTATCCCGCGTGCCGAGCATGATATTGCGATCGATTTTGTGGTCACGCCTTCAGGACTTTATGCTTGCGAGGGTTGTGACCCGTTAGATTCAATCGATAAGCCGGAGTCTTTTACGTAACGCAGGATTTCTTGCGCAACCTCCTCGATTGCTCGGTTCGCAGTACTGATAACGACGCACCCGAGCTGACGCATCAAAGCCCGTGCCTCTTCCAGCTCCCGCTCTATATATTCATAGTCGGCATATCCCGGAACCGTTGTTCCGAATTCATGCATTCGCGCAGTACGCACTTTCATCAATACCTCAGGTGTGGTCACTAAACCGAAGATTCGACGGGGATCCACATCGGAAAGTTCAGGTGGGGGCTCGACTCCCAAAGCAAGAGGAACATTCGCAACACGAACCCCTCGATAGCCGAGGTATATCGCAAGTGGCGTCTTTGAGGTGCGTGAGATGCCAATCAGCACGACATCGGCATGTATCAGTCCCTCAGGACGTTGGCCGTCATCATGAGTAACGGCATACTCCATAGCTTGCACGCGACGATAATAGGCATCATCCATATCAACCATGATTACTTCTTTACGACGAGTTGGGTAAGATCGGCAAAACGTTCAATAAGTGAAACGAGTGAGTTCAGCAGTGATAATCGGTTTTTCCGTATCGCCTCATCCTCATCCATAATCATGACTGAATCGAAGAATGTATCGACTGGTTGGCGAAGTCCCGCAAACTGAGTGAGTAGTTCCGTATACCGCTTCTCATCCATGAGCTCTGGCTCCAATGATGCAACGTTTGCGAGGGCCTCACGAAGCGCCTTTTCGGACTCGGTGAATAGGTCGACATCAACCGTCATTCCAACTTCTGGCTGTGCGAGATTCTTTGCCCGCACAAATGCCGTTGATAGATTGATCATGTCATCATGCTCTTTAAATGCCTCAAGTGCCTTAATTCTCAACACAGCATCGGCGGGATCGCTTGTCGCCTGCTCAAGCACCGCATTAATCACATCGTAATCGTATCCTTCATCGCGCAGTATAGCCTCCAAGCGCGAAGAGAAGAATGCTCTTACGGCTTCATATGTAGCTTCATAATCGAATTCAAGCACATCGGTCAGCTGGTCAAGAGATGCGCGAATAAGCGCATCAAGGTCGAGCGCTTTTACCTGAAGGGCAATCTGCAGAATACCGATGGCATTTCTGCGCAAAGCATAGGGATCACTCGTCCCCTTGGGAGCTTTACCGGCAGCAAAAATACCGGTAACTGTATCCATTTTATCCGCAATGCTTGCGAGCCTACCGGGAAGAGATGTGGGGATTTCATCACCGCTGAAACGTGGTTGATAATGTTCCCGTATCGCTTTCGCGACCTCGGCATCCTCATCTTGAGCCAAAGCATAGTAGCTTCCCATGACACCTTGAAGTATCGGGAATTCAACGACCGCATTGGTAGCAAGATCGGCCTTTGCAAGTGTAGCTGCGCGAAGCGCGACCTCTCTATCCGCCTCAGGTGCTCCCATTGCCTCCGCAAGATAGCGAACCAGATTTTCAACACGATTCACTTTTTGATACGTGGTGCCGAGTTTCTGCTGAAACACGACATTCGTAAGCTTGCTCAGCCAATTTTCAAGAGTTACTTTGAGATCCTCATCATAGAAGAATACCGCATCCGCAAGCCGAGCCCGAACGACTCGCTCATGTCCCTCAACAATTTGACCCTTGAATGCAGGATCCCCATTGCTGACAACGACGAAATGATTGTCCAGAGCCCCATCTTCACGTTGAATAGCGAAGTACCGCTGATGTTTCGCCATCGCGTACTCAAGAATCTCTCGTGGCGCACGCAAGAATTCCTCGTCAAAAGTTCCGAGCAGCGCGTTGGGATGTTCGGTCAGATTGACTACCTCATCGAGCACATCCGCGTCAAAAAGAACTTCTCCGTATTGCTGCGATACTTCCCGCGCCTGCGTTTCGATCAATTCACGGCGTCTGGCTTGATCAACGAGCACCTTGTTGCCCTTCAAAACATGGAGATATTCCTGGGGATTGGTAAGCTCAACCTGTTGAGGCGCTAAAAAGCGATGGCCACTGGTAAATCGATTTGAAATCAAGTCCCCGAATCTGACAGGAATGACTTCATTTCCAAAGAGTGCCACAAGCCATCGGACCGGACGGGCAAATCGAACATCGGTACTTCCCCATCGCTGGGTCTTCTTCCACTCCAAAGTGGCAAGAATTTCCTCAAGGAGACCCGGCAGGACCTCATTTGCGCGACCACCCTTAACAGTGACATTCGCATAAACGTACTTAACATCATCAAGAGAGCGAATCTCGATATCCGCAAGATCGATACCTTTACCACGCGCAAAACCCTCGAGTGCCCTGGTAGGTCCTTTAGTAGTATCGCCATCAATAAAAGCGGCTGATACTGCCGGACCTTTATACTCATTGACCGAATCCGGAACCTTAACGGGTATCCCTTGCACCGATAAAGCGATTCGTCGTGGAGTCGCATAGATGGAAAAGTCCGAATAGGACAACTGTGCCTTTTTAAAAAGCTCCGGAACAAGCGTTTCCAACTGTTTGATTACCGCATTAAGGGGGCCTGAGGGAAGCTCTTCGGTCCCGATCTCAAAAAGGAGATCGCGATGTTCTTCACGAAGATTCATGCTAGACCTCCTCTTCCTCATCAAGGGCACCAATCAGCTTCATGTAGTCCGCGCAACATTGTTTCGCCAGATCTCGGACTCGCAAGATATAACCCTGACGTTCTGTGGCACTAATAGCGCCTCTCGCATCCAAAAGATTGAAGATATGAGAACACTTGAGCACGAAATCATACGCAGGTAACACATATCCCGCATCAAGGGTGTTCTTGCACTCCATTTCATATTTCGCAAAGAGCTCGAGGAGCATATCGACATCAGCAACCTCAAAGTTATATGCACTATATTGCTGTTCATTAAGCAGGAAAACATCGCCGTAAGTGAACTCATTGCCCCCATCATCACGTGCCCAGATCAAGTCATACACGCTATCGACACCCTGGATGTACATCGCAAGACGCTCAAGACCGTAGGTAATCTCAGCGGGAACAGGCCTGCACTCGAATCCGCCCACTTGCTGGAAGTAGGTGAACTGAGTAACCTCCATGCCGTTGAGCCACACTTCCCAGCCCAAACCCCATGCACCGAGCGTCGGCGACTCCCAATCGTCTTCAACAAGACGCATATCGTGCTCTTTGGGCTCAATCCCAATAGCACGAAGGGAATCGAAATAGAGATCGACCACATTATCGGGACTCGGCTTCAAGATCACTTGGAATTGATAGTAATGCTGCAAGCGATTAGGGTTCTCGCCATAGCGCCCATCGGTCGGACGACGCGACGGCTGCACATATGCTGTTTTCCACGCATCGGGCCCCAATGAGCGCAATGTCGTTGCGGGATGAAAGGTCCCTGCCCCTACTTCTGTGTCATACGGTTGCAAGATAACGCAACCATAATCAGCCCAATACGTTTGAAGCTTGAGAATCATGTCCTGAAAAGTAAGAGTTGCCATTGCACCGCCTTGTTATTCATGTATTTCGTAATCCACTTTCTAGGGTGTAATTGTACCTTAGAAATCTGATTGCAACTGCGTGCATATGACCCCAAAGCCCACTAACTCATTGCATACTCGAATAATAATCGAGCGCCCTTAGCCGTGCAGGGATATTTTCAACCACGAACTTTCTCGTGGTCTCAAGCAATTCATCAATATTCGGATACGTCGATATATCAGCCTCAATCAACTCACCATAGGTTGATCCCAATAAGTATGCCAAATATCGCCTCTGGATATCATCGGGATTATCAAAGGGCTGCTCATCAAAATCAGGACGATATCCCTGCATCGCTGCTGCTTTTAGAAGATATGCTATCAAAATCACTTTCAGATGCTGCCGTGTTGCGCATTCATCTCTATCCAGTTTCAATACCTGCGTCAAAGCATCTAGTGTTGCTATGGTAAGCGCATAAAACCGCTCTTCGGCTAACGCCTCCTGCGAGACTGCGGCAGCAAGATCAAGAACGACGCTCAATGTGAGAGTTGCGTCGTAATCCTCTCGCAAGACACGATGGGATTCGATTGTCTTTGCATCCGTAATAATGTCAAGGGATTTACCTCGTGCAATCAACGCTTGGAAAACCGTACCGGGCTCTCCTCTGCCTCCGAATTTCGAGCCTGGTTTCCGTGCGCCCTTGGCTATCCCTTTATAGAGCGCTCCGTCACTTCCGAGAAGAGTGAGAATAAGATCTGTTTCGCTCAGTTTCGTTTTTTTGAGCACCAACGCCGTAAGTGAATACGTCGCCACTACAACCCCTCGCCGTAGCCAAACCGCTTAATCTGAGCGCCATCGCGACGCCAGTCCTTTTTAACTTTGACTTTCAGCTCAAGATATATCCGAGTACCCAAAAGAGTCACAAGATCACCGCGCGCGGAAGTGCCGATCTGCTTGATCATCTTCCCGCCCTTACCGATGATGATTCCTTTTTGGGAGTCTCGCTCGACAAATATCGTCGCATAGATTTTAGTCATATTATCATCGAGGTCTTGGTCGATTTCGTCAATGACCACACCTGTTGCATGCGGCACTTCATCACGCGTGTTAAGAAGCACCTTCTCGCGAATGAACTCCGCAATCATGACCTCGAAACTTTGATCCGTATTCATATCAGGAGGAAACCACTGGGGTCCTTTTGGTAGAAACTGAGCAATAGCTTGAATAAACTCATCTACATTGTGATGCTCCTGCGCGCTTACCGCAACAATATCATCGAACACACCCAGAGCGTCTACGCGACGTAATTGCTCCTCATACATCACACCGTCAACCAGATCGGTCTTTGTAAAAACGAGGATTTTCTTCGTGCTTTTCGGTGCTCTCGAGATAAGCTCGGCAACCCACGTATCACCTTTCCCAATAGGTTTGGAACTATCGATCAGGAAAGCAATGACATCGACATCCCCGATTGCCTGCAACGCACTCCTGTTGACTTCCTCGCCAAGCGCGTCATAGGGCTTATGGAGCCCGGGAGTATCGACGAAAACTATCTGAAGATCATCACGGTTGACAATGCCTGACAGGCGATGGCGTGTCGTTTGAGGAGTACTGCTGGTAATAGCAATCTTCTCCCCCAGGAGTGTATTAAGAAGTGTCGATTTTCCCGCATTAGGACGCCCAATGAGAGCGGCAAATCCTGAACGAAAAGAAGTATTGGGGTCTAAACGTGAATCTTCCATGCTTGCACAATCACTTTCTCGCGCGCCTGCATAACTGTTGCCTCATCATCGTGCTTGTGGTCATATCCCATCAAATGCAAAATGCCATGCACAAGAAGCGTATTCAACTCATGCTCAACGGTGTGCCCCAATTCGGTAGCATTGGACTGAGCAACTGCGGGCGCAATGACAATATCCCCTAAGGCAAGGGGCTGATCATCTGCGGGAATCATCTCAGGCTCGTTATAGGGAAACGACAGGACATCTGTAGGTCCCGACTTCTTCCTGTATCGTTGATTCAAATCAGCCATCTCATCGTTTTCCACAATAGCAATCGACACTTCGGCGTTTTCGGGAGCAGCCTCGCGCTCAAGTGCGAAAAGTGCCAGCTTGACGAATGCGTCAAGGTTAAGTGGTTCTGGATCACGATGCGTTACTATCAAGACATTCATGTGCGCTCCCCTCTGTATATATCACTATATCGCCAACCTTCACATTTGGAAAAGAGGGGTCCCCAAGTCCCCATGAAATCGATATATGCTCACGGCTCGTCGCGGTAACCTGATTTCCCTCGATTCGTTCAACAAGAAGCTCGAGTGGATGAGTGGACTGAAGTCGTTTTTCCCGATACTTCGCAGCATTTCGATCCGCGATCTTCTGAAGCCGAGTGAATCGCCCTTCTATAATCACGGGATTTAGGGCGGGAAGCTTATCTGCTACAGTACCAGGTCGAGTGCTGTATTTGAAGAGATGCATTCCTGCGAATTCGAGGTCCTCTACGAGAGCAACCGTGCTCTCAAAGTCTTCACTGGTCTCAGTAGGATATCCCACAATGACATCGGTATGGATAGCCATATCAGGTCGGACGGAGCGCAGTTTAGCAACCATGTTTCGAAACATCTTTGTTGAGTATTTGCGATTCATATCCTTTAGCACTCTATCGCTTCCTGACTGAAGCGGAATGTGCAGGTGCTCGCAGACGATATCGGTATCGCGGAACAATTCCGTGAGAGCGGGGGTTACCGTTTGCGGCTCGATACTTGATATACGGATTCGGTGAATGCCTGTCTCGACCCGAAGCTTTTGAATCAACTCTGATAGATCGATACCCGTATCATGATAAGTCCCGATATTGATTCCTGTGAGCACTATCTCCTTAGTACCCTGATCTACTGATTCTCTTACCCGTTTGATCAAATCCGTAACGGGCTCTGGCCTTACGGGACCGCGCGCAAACGGAACAATACAATAACTACAAAAATCCTCACAGCCGTCACTGATTTTGAGGTTGACCCGAGTGCGCACGAGATTTTGAGGAAGGTCTCTGCGGGAAGTCCCGAAAGACAACTGGTCGCCCCCTAATTCAATCACTCGCGAAAGAATCTTTTGCTTGTCAGGTTCCACGACTACCCGCTCATTGATTTTTGCGAGCACATCACCTTGAATGGCGGCACTACATCCTGTGGCAATAACGTAATCAGTCGACGGTTCGCTTAAGGCCTTGCGAATAGCCTTGCGCACTTTCGCATCACTTTTGGCCGTAACACTGCAGGTATTGATGATGGTAATACGCGCATTCTCCTTATCGCTCGTAAGTTCGATCCCATGCCCCATAAGTGATTGGGCCAGATCGCTTGATTCGACTTGATTTACTTTGCACCCCAGTGTCTGGATATAGACTGGATAGTGCGCGATATCACACGGCTTATTCATGAGAGATTATATGTTCGGATGCGGTCGGCCAGAATGCCGCATGCAACAACACACGCTGTTTCCACTCGCAAAATGGAATCACCCATGCCCGAGAGCCTCACATCGCATTCGATCAGCATATCGATCTCTGATCGCTCGATACCACCTTCAGGACCTATGATTAGCGCTACTCGCTTAGGTTCAGTCCGCAAAGCTTCATCGACCACCTGCGACAATGAGGGCCCCTGAGCCTGCTCCCACGCAACGATACTCGCATCGTATTCGCTCAAGGAATCGACAAGACTATCGAATGACTGGACTTGCTCCACTGTGGGGATTATGCTTCTGTGAGCCTGCATTGCGGCAGATTCGGCTATTGCCTGCAGACGAACTTGTTTCTTTTCCGCACGGTCCTTATCGAAGCGAACGTCGCATCTGACAAACTGCACAGGAACGAGTCTTGCGCAACCGACCTCAACCGCTTGACGAACGATACGCTCATTCTTATCACCCTTGGCATATCCCCAAAACAGATCGAATTTGACGGGAAGCTCGGTCGTAGATATCTCCTCAATGACGTGCGCGAGAATGGAGTCTTTTGAAAACTTGATGATCTCGCATTGATACGTCGTCCACACATCACGCAGGACGGTTTCAATCCTCTCGCCCTGTCTCAACCGCAAAACACGAGTCGCATGATGAAACGCTTGGGGATCAAGTTGCAGGCTTACCACTTCACCCACTTGAAAATCAGTGGAATTTTCAGGGGATACGAAAAACCGATGCCCAGACATTACTTTATGAACCGATCTTTTACTTTTTCAAATCGTGTACGGTGATGCTCGACCTGGGAAGTTTCACTATCTTCGAACTCAGTCGAGAGTTTCTGTATCAACTCTTTTTGTTTTGCAGTCAACTTGCGAGGAACCACAACCTCGATATGGCAAATCAGATTTCCGAAAGTCTCACCATGAAGTGACGGCATCCCTGCTCCAACAACCTTGACCGTCTCGCCGGTCTGTATGCCAGCAGGAACCTCGATAACCACCTCATCCAATAATCCCTGGATACGTTTGGTCGCACCTAGCGCTGCCTGCGTGAAGGTCAACGGTAAAAGCATATGGAGGTCGGAGCCTCTCCGCTCGAAGCGTTTATCAGGTGCCACACGGATAGTGAGAATGAGATCGCCACTTGCCGCTCCCCTGATACCTGCCTCACCGAGATTGGGCATCCGAAGATGCTGACCATCGCTGATACCCGCAGGGATTGAGACCTCGGCCTGTTGGCGATCGATGACACGCCCCGAACCTTCGCATTCGGGACAAGGATTGGGTATGAAGCTTCCTGTCCCCTGGCATTTACTGCACGGCATGCTCGCCTGCATTGTTCCCAGAAACGTTCTCTGATAGGTGGTCTTCTGACCGGTTCCCTGACAATCAGGACAGGTAGTCGTTCCTATTTCTTCGGCTGATCCGGTAGCGCTGCAATCCTCGCACGGTGCCAACCGATCCACTATGATCTCTCGTGTAATTCCTTGCGCTGCCTCTTCAAGCGTGATACCGATCTGCATCGCGGTATCGCGCCCTTCTCGACGCATGGCATGACCGCCACCACGGCGAGATCCGCCCATAAAGAACGAGCTGAACAGGTCTCCGAGGTCTACGCCACCTGCCCCAAATAGATCATTTATATCGACATACTGATATCCTCCGGAACCACCAAAACCGCCCGTATTACCCACGCTTCCAAATTGGTCGTATTGCGAACGTTTTCGAGGATCGGAAAGAACGTCATATGCCTCATTGAGTTTTTTGAATTGCTCTTCTGCGTCAGGTGCATCGCTCACATCAGGATGACAGGAGCGCGCTTTTTGACGAAAGGCCTTTTTAATTTCATCGGAATTAGCGCTCTGCGAAACGCCGAGAAGGTCGTAATACTCAGTATTCGCCACTAGTAATTGGTACCAGCCCAGTGATTACCGAGGCCACCGGTATCGGCAATATATTGAACCAAACGTTCAATGTTGGCAACAGGATCGTAACGCCAATCACCGGTGCCCTCCCATCCACGCGGGGGATCCCACTGGGGAGAGAATTGACACAGCCCAACATAATATCCGGAATTCGCATTGGGGTTATTCGTGCTCTCGCGCCAAATGATATTTCGAATGGTGGGAAGCCAACTATCGCTCAGACCATGTTTTTGCAAAAGCATGAGAATCGTCTCATCCCATGCGCCATCGCCAAGATAATCAGGAGTTGGATAGTTCGGTCGCGGTGCATCAGCAACTACTGACTGAGCAATCTTAACTGCTGCTTCATCGTTGATAGAAGTTGTTTTGAGTTTGGCAATCGATTCTTCCAATTGAGCGATCTGCGCATTTAGTTCCGATGTCTGACCCTCGATCTCCGCCATTAATTCAGCGGCTTGCTGCTCAGCGTCATTGGTAATCTGCACAAGTTCAGCTTGCTGTTCTTTAAGAGAATTCATCTCATCGATGCGCGAGATATGCTGGTCGTTGATAATGCGCAATATATCCCACGTAGTGGCGAAATCCTTGAAGGTCGTCGAACCCAAAAGCAAATCGATTGCACTGAAAGGTCCCTGTCGATACATACTTGTCGCACGTATGGAAAGATCGCCACGCAGCGTTTCAATCCGCCCATTGATCTGCGCGAGATCCTCTTCCGCCTTCTCTCGAGCAATTACTGCATCCTGATAATCAACACATGCTTGATTGTATGTATCGAGCATCTCGAACAGGACCTTGCCTGCATCATCTTTTTGCGCAGAAAGATTCTGAAGATCAGCAGCGTATACCGATGCTTGCGCAAAGAGGACAAAACAGGTGGCCAAGACCACCAGTTTCAAAAGGTTATTTAAGTTATTCCGTATTTTCATACCGAAGTATTCTACCAAGTTTGATTAAAATGCGCAAAGTCGAACCCACATGAACTTCACATTTAACCTACCCATTCTGATACCCTAATCACATGATTGATTTCAAGACATTGTTCAATACTCAACCCACCCATGAAGAGCTTTCATCCGCATTTGGTTCGATTGAAGCCGATATAACTTATACCGATGACCGCGATATCGTTCGCTATTTCAGCCCTTACCGGATATTCGAACGTCCCGCATCTTGCTTGAATGAGAAGCTGTATGATTGCCATCCTGAAAAAGTGCATCCGGAAGTAAAGGAAATGCTTGATGGGTTTCGGGATGGATCGAAAGATACCGTCAGCTATGAGAATGTCTCCAATAGAAACCGAAAAGTGCGCGTTTGCTATCATGCGATGCGTGATAAAGGTGGTGTGTTCCTCGGGTGCCTCGAGGTTGCAACCTATCGTGATTGATTCCAGATAGCTCCGTATATCTCATTTCCCAATAGCCATCCTTCAGAGGTCGGACGAAATCGATTTGGGTTACCCCCATGCTCGACAAGCCCTTTGGTAACCAATTCCTCAAATACATCGGAGAGACCGGCTTGATCGACGCAACTCTCCTCAACGCCTCGCATCAATCGCATCCCCAACATGATACCCTCTCTCACTGCCTTCTCGGCATTCAGTGCCTCGAACTCATCCCATTGGGCACGGTCAATCTGCTGCGCTGATTCGAGAAAACAATCGAGTGAAGAGTGTACTATTCCGCGTATCCGCGTGCCATCCTCTTCCCTGAACATCGATGCTGCACTTGGTCCAATCCCTAGATAAGGAACACCTGACCAATAGCCCAGATTATGACGTGACTCTTTTGATGGCTTCGCATAATTCGCTTTCTGGTTCGGGCGAGGCTGAGCCTCGGACAGCATATAGTGCGCCAATTGCATCTGTCGGGCCACTTCATCCTCACTAGGTTCAGGCACTGCTCTCTCTTCGACTTTTTGCGCAAGCACCGTTCCCTCCTCAAGCGTCAAAGGGTATATACTGATATGGTCAGGATCGCATGCTATCGCCATCTCAAGTTGCGCTTTCCAAGAATCGGAATTTTGATACGGGATACCGCACATGAGATCCAGTGAGACTGTCACCTCGCACTCATCGAGAAGCGCAAGCGCTTTCATGGTGTCCTCAACAGTATGGAATCGTCCCAGCACCTTCAGCGCATCTTTATCGAATGACTGGACTCCGATTGAGATGCGACCAACGCCTGCCCCTATCCATTCTTCGACTATATCACCAGAAAGGGATCCGGGGTTTGCCTCAACTGTTATCTCGGCATCACTATCAACAACAAAGCAGGAATGAATCTCTTCGAGAACCTCAATGATGTACCGTCCCAACATGGCGGGTGTTCCCCCTCCGAAGTAAATCGTTGATATCTCACCTTCTTTTAGCTGAGGCGCCCATGCCCGAAGAGACTGCTTGACACTCTCGACATAAGCCCTGATTCGCTCGACATGGACATCGGTCGAAGAGTAGAAGTCGCAATACGAACACCGCTTCGAGCAAAACGGTACATGAATATAGAGTCCTGTTTTCTCTTTACCGCTCATAACTTTTCAAGAACTCCTCGTATTCGTGAATCAGTGCCTCTAGGTCCTTCATCGTCGCAATAGAATTGATCTGACGACGAAAATGTGACGCTCCGGGAAGACCCGAGCAGTACCATGTTGCATGCTTTCGCATACGTACAAGTGACTTGGGGCCAAACGACTGGGACATACATGTGGCGTGTTCGTGCATCACGGAAAAGATGTCTTGATAAGTTGGGCTGTTCCATGATTCATCAAAACGTTGTGCTTGCGTTTGCGCAAAGATCCAAGGATTACCCTGCGCCCCTCGGGCTACCATGACCCCATCGGCACCGACGCCTCCCTCTGTTGTCGGCGCTATCATATGCAACGCATCATCGGAGGTAAAAATGTCTCCTGAGCCTACCACCGGGATCCCAACTGCTTCTTTTGCGCGGCCGATCACATCCTTGTCAGACTTTCCGCTGTAGAACTGATCTTGATATCGCCCATGAATCGCAAGCGCACTCGCGCCCGCCTGCTCCATCAAAAGAGCAAATTCTATCGATGTGTCATTATCACAACCATAGCCTCGACGAAACTTAACGGTAACCGGGATATCGCTTTGGCCGGCACCGGTCCCGCGCAATTGCTCTGCGGTCCGCGATACGATTCGCGCGGCGATTTCAGGGGTTGCCATAAGAGCGCTCCCCTCACCTTTTCGAACGACTTTCGAAACGGGACAACCCATATTTATATCGATGAAGGCGAGGCTGTCTTTGAGGAATTCGGCAACCGCTTGGGCTTGGCGAGCTATCATGTCCGGATCTGATCCGAAAAGCTGGACCGCGACCGGAGACTCATTGGGAGCAACTGTGAGCAATCGTTGCGCCGCATCTCCTTCGAAGTTGTAATGAAGTCCGGCAGCTGAGATCATCTCCGTATAGGTGACACCTGCACCCATACGCTTGCAGATACCCCTGAAACACGCGTCGTTGACACCGGCCATAGGTGCAAGCCAAATCGGATTCTCGATAAGCAATTGCCGGATGCGATCGGCACCCGAAAGCATGAGCGCGCTATTCATCGACTTTCAGAATCGCCATGAATGCCTCTTGAGGAACTTCGACATTACCGATAGCCTTCATGCGCTTCTTTCCTTTTTTCTGCTTTTCAAGCAATTTACGCTTACGTGAAACATCCCCACCATAACATTTGGCCAAAACATCTTTGCGTCTTGCCTTGACGTTCGTTCGCGACAGCACGCGACTTCCTACAGCAGCTTGGATGGGAACTTCGAACATCTGCTGGGGAATAATCGTTTTCAGTTTCCGAGTAAGAATCACTCCGCGATCATACGCCTTCTCCTTGTGTACGATAAACGAAAGCGCATCGACCGGCTTGCCAGCAAGAAGAATGTCTAGTTTCACCAGCTCGCTCGGCATATAACCAGCGTAATCATAGTCAAGGGAAGCATAGCCCTTGGTTCGACTTTTGAGTTGATCAAAGTAATCCATGATGAGTTCTGATAAAGGAATCTCAAAGTGCATTTCAACGGTCGTCTCGCTCAAGTACTGCATATTGATGAACTTGCCTCGCCGATCGATTGAGAGCTCCATGACAGCTCCCACATAATCCGGTGGCACCAACACAGTTGCCTTGAGATAGGGCTCCTCGATATGCGCGATAGCCGATACATCCGGCATATCTTTGGGTGAATGGATGGCAAGCACTTCATCTTTGGTAGTGTACACATGGTATTCAACACTTGGCGCAGTGGCCAAAAGGTCGAGTCCGAACTCACGCTCGAGCCTTTCTTTGATGACTTCCATATGAAGCAGACCCAGAAAACCGACACGAAACCCGAATCCAAGGGCATGACTTGTCTCAGGCTCATAAATGAGTGCGGGATCGTTGAGCTTGAGCTTGTCCAGCGCATCGCGCAAATCGGTGTACTGATCACCGTCAATAGGAAAGATGCCGGTGTATACCATCGGTTTGATTTCACGATAACCAGGAAGAGGTTCTGTTGTGCCGCCGCGCTGTAACGTAACGGTATCTCCTACTTTTACGAGCGAGGGATCCTTCAGACCGGTAATAAGGTATCCGACTTCCCCGACACCAAGTGAGGTCACCGGAGTATTGGCAGGACGGCGAACACCGACTTCTTCCACATCTGTCTGAGTATTGGTCGCCATCATTCGAATCAAGTCGCCCTTTTTAACCGATCCATCGACGACACGGATAAGTGCCACTACGCCTCGATATTCATCGAAGTATGAGTCGAAAATGAGTGCGCTCAAAGGAGCATCGGAATCTCCTGCTGGAGCAGGTATTCGTGCAACAATCGCTTCAAGGACTTCTTTGATACCCTCTCCGGTCTTCGCACTCGTCAAAATCGCTTCATCCGCTGGTATGACAAGACCGTCTTCGATTTCGTGGCGGACACGCTCAGGTTCTGCGGCCGGAAGATCGATCTTGTTGATGAGCGGAATGATCTCAAGGTTGGCATTCATTGCCATCAATGCGTTTGCGACCGTTTGAGCCTCAACACCTTGAGAGCTGTCAACTACCAGCAAAACACCTTCACAAGCTTCGAGGGATCGTGAGACTTCGTAAGTGAAGTCGACATGGCCCGGCGTATCGATCAGATTGAGCTGATACTCATTGCCGTCTTTAGCGGTGTACATGACGCGTACCGCCTGAGCCTTGATGGTGATTCCGCGCTCGCGCTCAATATCCATGCTGTCGAGCAACTGATCTTGCATATCACGTTCTTTGACGGTATCGGTCAATTGGAGAATGCGATCGGCAAGCGTCGACTTACCGTGGTCGATGTGAGCGATGATCGAAAAGTTTCTGATGTGTTCAGGATTAAACATAGATATCTATTCTCGCACAAAAAACATTATTGAAGAGCGTCCCTTTCGGAGCACTCTCGCATTGATTTCACCATGACGAATCAAGTCATCAGGGGCAGACACAATTGCGATGCCACATACCTCATTTCTGACAATATTTTGAATGCTGTGGTATAGTCATATCCGCTTGAAGTTTTATTGAAAGGATATACGAGCGTGGCAAACATAAAAAGTCAAAAGAAGCGTATCATAACCAATGAGAAGGCTCGTCAGCGCAACCGTTCCGTCAAAACGGGATTGAAAACGGTCACGAAGAAAGCCTATGCGGCAATCGAGGCTGGCGATAAAGCCGAGGCACTCATCCAAGTGCAGGCTGCATGCCGTGCCCTTGATAAGGCTGCATCGAAAGGCGTCATCCACACGAATCAGGCAGCAAACCGTAAGTCAGGCCTGATGGCACTTGTTAACAAGATGTCGTAAGGTAGCATTTGATAGGAATTGGAAAAGCCGCTCACGCGGCTTTTTTATTGACAGAACTCAAGTATCCAACGTTGATAGGCAGCTTCTCCGTCACTTGAGGTCTTCAGGATATGCTCGAGTTCCGCAAGTCGACTCAAGCCATCCCTTAACTCTTGTGCCGAATACTTTCGAGCTCCCTCAATCGTTTTGCGTGCCAACCAATCCGGCTTACCTAGCGCCTGGGCTGTCTGGGAGGAGGAATCGCCTGCATCAAGACAAGTCCGTGCAATGATTAGTTCGCGAACTGCTCGGACAATCGCCGGCTGCACCATATAGATCGAGGTGTCTTGCTTGAGCAAGAGAGTGAAAGTGGCAAGCGCATCAACGCAACGTCTCATCTGCAATGCCTCGACGAATTCCCAGACCTTGATTTCCGCGCTCAATTCAACAACAGCATCGATATCGACTCTCGTCACATCAACGCGATCTCCCATGTAGGTCGCGGTCTTAATCACTGCGGTATTCAGTGATTCGATATCCTCTCCCACTGACTCGACAATCACAGAGGCAAGATCGATTGGCGCTTTCTTGCCTTGAGCGGCAAAAAGAGATTGAACCACTCCTGGCAATTCCTTCTTTTTGGGATTGGTGCGCTCAACGAGTCCGCCCTGTTTTGAAATTGCCTTGTAGAGCTTTGTGGATTTGACAAGCTTCTCCCCCGCTACTGCAAGCACCGTTGTGGGAGAAGGGGATTGCGCGTATTCACCTAGAGCATCAAGGAGCTCCTTTTTCGCCTGATGGATGTTACTGATTATGATGAGTCGATGCTCGCTGGCAATCGGAAGTGTGTTCGCGGCACCGACTACAGCATCGGGCTCCGCCGTCGGGGCATCGAAGTGATCGTAGTTGAAATCCAAATCACCCTCATCCGCAAGTCGCTTCCTGAGACGCTCCAATGCCTGTTCACGCAAGAACGATTGCTCACTGAGAATCGCATAGAGAGGAAGGAGTGGTTTTTTATCGGTTTGCTTTTCTACGTTGTCCATATGTTTTATTGTGCCACAGTTGAAGGCAGCAATTCGATGGATATGGGACCATATTCGTCAGTCCGGAGAATACGACGCGCATATTGCCTGCACAACTCAAGAACGCTTGGGGCAGGATGACCGTACTTGTTGTTGCCTCCGACGCTTACGACGACATACTCAGGGGAAACCAGCTCAAGAAGCTCCTCGTCAACGGATGCCTTGCTCCCATGATGACCCAATTTGAACACTTCTGCACTCACATCCGACAATGCGGGATTTTTTATTGCCCTCTTAACACTTAACGCTTCCGCATCACCACTTGTGAGGACAGAAGATGCCTGCAAGGTTGTCGCCCTGCGTAAGTGTTTCATAACTCGATAGAGACCCGTTTCTTCATGTTCTGCTTGGAGCGTGACATAGAGAATCAGACATGATTCGTTTGCGCTCGGATCGAAGACCGGGTCTTGTGGTCCCCATACATCAATCGATATATCACCCACCATTACTCTTGTCCCCACCTTTAATGAACACAACTTTGAATCAAGATCAAGAGCAGTTTGCTGGAGCTTCGCGGACGATTCGGCACCTTCAGCGCACAATATGTACTCGACCCGAAAAGACCGCCCCAAACCCTGCGCGCCCATAATATGATCATCGTGATCATGCGTCACAATAAGCGCATCGATTTGCTTGACTCCTTGCTTTCGTAGTTGCTGACGGAGAACAACAGGATCGGGGCCGGCATCAATAAGGAGAGCGCTCTTTCCACTTTGCACCAAAAGAGCATCCCCTTGCCCAACGTCCAACACAACCAATCGATTGTGGATGGCGACGGGAATCATTGAATATATGCATACAATAGTGACGACACCAATTGAAACCACGCAAATGATTGTGCCGACCTTTTTGAGGACCTTGCGTCTAGGAAGTGGCCATATCCACCACAATACGCATACCGCCATGAAGATAGTGACCGAAAAGGGCCATCCCCCCTCTGTGAGAACCGTTGACCACGGAATGTTCGCAATCGAAGAGACAATGTATTCCAGCAATCGATTGATCTGTGCGCACAAATGAAAAAATGGAAGGGATAGTGTGGGACTGATCCACCCAATGACTGCCCCCAATAAAGCCACGGTCAAAGTCACAAGAACAAGAGGTATCACGAGGACATTGGAAACTGGAGAAAGCAGCGGAATGAATCCGAATTGAGCCGTAATAATTGGTAAAGTCACCACAAGTGCCACACAGGCAAGTGCTATATCAGAAGCAAGTCTATTAGGCAGTAATGGAAACAGCGCTTTGACATACCATGCCCCAAGTCGCGCAAACATACCAATGCCTGCCACCGCGCATACCGAAAGCGTAAATCCGATCGATAAAGCCCAAAGGGGTTCGATAACCAAACATGCGATGCCGATAAAGAAAAGCGAGTTAAGGACAGAACTGCGTCGCAGCATCATGATATTCACCGCAAGAACCGCAAGCATTCCCCATGCGCGAAGAGCCGACGGGGCTCCTCCTGTGATGAGAACATATCCCGTGCAGATACAAAGTGCAAGCATTCGAGCGTATTTCTCTGGGACGTGTAATGCGGATAGCATTCGGAGAAACCCGCCCGCTACTACAGCAAAATGCATACCGCTAACTGCAAGAACATGACCGAGTCCCGCGCGTCCGAATTCATCCCTGACCTCTCGAGAGATACCTCTGCGATCTCCGAGAAGTACCCCGCGCGTTAACCCACCGTATTCCCCAATCTCTTCAATCTGATGAGATAGATCCGCACGATAGCGATAGAGCCAAGCGAGAATTCCTGCGTAATGATAATCCTCCAGAGATGAAACACCTGCCTGTCCCGCAACCCCCTTCGCGAACAGAAAACGTGAGGATTCGCTTGAAGGAAGCGGCAATATCTTGTTTGACATTGTTGCGCGTTGGCCCAACTCGAGCGGGGTTACCTCTGGCTCATAGCTAAGATATATCTTTGAGGAGGCGAGAGGTCCGGACGCAATCCTTGCCACCTGTCGATCCCCAAACATTGAAGATGTGGCATCCTCTACCGCCTGCACTATCAAGGGCTCGTCATTTATATGAAGTATTTGCTCATATGAATAGTTCAGGCTATTGGTTACAGCAAATCCCAGCATCCCACCAAGAAGGAATGTCGTGATAAGTGAAACGATTGGAGCGCGCGTGCACGGAGTTTTTGTGACAATGATCAACATCAACACTACTCCAATGCCGGCAAGCATTACCCATATTCCTCTAGATGCCGAGGCAATACTGTGATCTGCAATATTACAGCGGATATCAAGTGCTCGATTAAGTGCCGCGAAAAGACCTATCCATAGACCGACAAAAGCAAAAGCAGTTACCGGTAGCGCGGGACGCATCGGAAAAGTCGGCTCAACCAAAGACACTATTTTGCCTCGATTAAATCGCTTAGCGCCTCTATTTTCTTCTCGCCGATTCCAGAAACACGCGCAAGATCGGATATCGATCGATAAGGTCCATTCGCTGTACGATCAGCAATGATTTTAGCGCTTGTCGATGGACCGATTCCCGGTAATGTTTCCAACAATGCCGCATCCGCTGTGTTGATGTTTATCAAAACCGATGTTTGCGGACTCGAACTACCACCTATTTGCGCATTTCCCATCGGAGTACCGTCGGTACCCAGAAGTCCGAAAGCAACCGCGCTCTCCCCTTCCTCAACCTCCACCCTTGAGGGAATTCGTAGCTGAGCTCCATCGAATAACTCCTGTGCCATATTCACGCTATCCTGACAGGCCTCGACATCAAAGCCCCCTGCGGCCTCTACCGCATCCATTGCTCGGGCATCATTTGTCAGCACATATACACCTGGTGAACGCACAAAACCGACAATGTGGACGGTGATGGAATCGGTTCCGAAGCCATCAGGTTCCTCATTTTCAACGATAGGTGCCTCAACTATTGATATTGAGTCTTTGTTGATTTCCCGATGTCTAGATTCCCCGAAATATAATGCGAATCCAACAGCAAAAATGAGAACGATGCACACGATCATAACAGCGGTCATGCGATTGTTATCCATCCAGTAACGTGCACTTTGTGCGAAATGACGTTGTGATTTCATGACAGATGTCACCTCCGCTTCTCACTTTAGCGAAAGCAATCCAATCTCCACTTAACGATTCATTAATTCAGTACTACCGCACGGCTAACGAATCACTTAATCCGTGCATAACTTTGCACTATCAAAGTCGAAGAAAATCGAGGGTTTTACACAACGATCGTTACAATGCGCTGAGGTACTACAATGAGCTTCCTTATCTCCTTGCCCTCAAGGTAGGATGCGACAGCAAGCTTTGCCAAGTCTGCTACCGTATCATCATCGGCATCGGGCGCAACCATCACGTGTCCGCGAACTTTACCATTGACCTGAACAGGAAGTTCTATCTCATCGGCGATGCAAAGCGCCTCGTCCCATGACGGCCAGTCCTGCGCGTGTATGCTTCCGTCCTCGCCAAGCGACTCTTGCCAAAGCTCCTCGGTAATATGAGGCGCAATCGGCGAAAGCATCAGCAGAAGATGCCGGGCGACATCATCCATGACTTGGATACTGCGTTTTTCCACAGAAAGCGCATTAAGATATCCATAGGCTGCATTCGTAAGTTCCATCAAAGCAGCGATTGCCGTATTGAATTGGAACTCATCGATATCTCTGGAAGCCTTTTTAGTTGCGACATGAACCGACCTGATCAGTGCCTTTGCCTCGTCGGTCTCAGCCGCCTTCTCGTCTGCGCTCATCAGATTTTTTTCGCCCGCAACATGCGCATCAACAAATCGCCATACTCGGTTCAGGAATCGATACATTCCCTCGACACCCTCATATGACCAATCAAGATCTTTATCAGGTGGAGCCATGAAAAGAATATATGCCCGCAAACAATCCGCGCCATACTCGCTGACAATCTCTTCGGGCGCTATGACATTCCCTTTCGATTTACTCATCGTCTCACCGTTGAGTTTAACCATCCCTTGTGTCAAAAGGTTGGTAAATGGCTCATCGAAGTCAATCATCTCCATGTCCTTGAGTACCTTGGTGAAGAATCGTGAGTACAGAAGGTGAAGGATAGCGTGCTCGATACCACCGATGTATTGATCGACCGGCATCCAGTAATCAGCTTTGTCACGCGCAAACATCTCCTCGTCGTTACGCGCGTCGCAATAACGCAGATAGTACCAACTGGAGCACGTAAACGTGTCCATCGTATCGGTCTCACGTCGCGCGTCAATACCACAGGATGGGCACTTGACAGAGTAGAACTCGGCATCATCCGCAAGCGTCTCCCCTTTTGTGACATCAACATCCATAGGAAGGATAACGGGAAGTTCATTTTCCGGCACCGGAACGATTCCGCATTCCGGACAGTAGATTATAGGAATCGGATTACCCCAATAACGCTGGCGGGAAATCAACCATTCACGCAGTCTATAATTGATAGCACTTCGTCCCTGACCGCGCTTTTCAAGCCATTTCGATACCGCCTGTACAGCCTCACTACTCTTGCCACCGCGCATCCCGGTAAATTCACCTGACTGAATGAGAGTACCTTCTGCATCCATTGCGACACCCCACGGCACATCCATGACGCGAAGTTCGGAGACTCCGCCCAGCTCCTTAAGGAGCGGATCGTCTTCGGATACGACAACCGGAGGAATCGGAAGATTATACTTTCGGGCAAACTCAAAATCACGTTGGTCTCCGCTGGGAACCGCCATGACAGCTCCTGTGCCGTAATCCATCATCACGTAATTGGCAACCCAGATAGGAATTTTTGCACCTGTCACGGGATTGATGACATACCGTCCGGTAAAAGCACCGTTCTTTTCGGCTTGACCACTCTCACGCTCGACAGCGGTTTCTTTTGCGCTTTTCTCAATGACACCGAATACAGCATCTTCGTATTCGGTCCCCTCGACAAAGCGACGAGCATCCGGGTGCTCGGGTGCCAACAGGAAGAAAGAGGCGCCGAAGAGCGTGTCAGGGCGTGTGGTGAATACCGTTATCACAGTATCAGTCGGCTCATCCGCCTCATCGCAGAGAGTGAAATCGACCTCGCATCCCTCGCTTCGCCCAATCCAGTTCTCCTGCATGATCCTCACGCGCTCGGGCCAACCAGTCAAAGTATCGAGATCAGCAAGAAGCTCATCCGCGTACTCCGTTATCTTGAAATACCATTGTTCAAGCTCGCGCTTCTCAACGATAGTCTTGCAACGCCAGCAATGCCCATCCGAACCTTCGACCTGCTCGTTCGCAAGTACCGTAGCGCATTCCGAGCACCAATTCACCGGGGAGCTCTTTCGCTCGACAAGCCCTCGCTCCAAACATTTCAAGAAGAACCATTGTCCCCACTTGTAATATTCAGGGTCACATGTTCGAAGCATCCGATCCCAGTCATAGCTGAATGCCATACGCCTGAAACTCTCAGCCTGCTTTTCGATGTTCGCGTATGTCCATGTGGCGGGATGTGAATTCTGTTTGATAGCAGCATTTTCCGCAGGGAGGCCGAAGGCATCCCAGCCCATCGGATGAAGAACACTAAACCCACTCATTCGACCATGTCGTGCAATCACATCACCGATCGAATAATTGCGTACATGGCCCATGTGAATATCGCCTGAAGGATATGGAAACATCTCCAGAACATATTTCTTAGGCTTAGAGGGATCTTCGACCGCCTTGTCGGCTTCGATCTTTTCCCAAAATGCCTGCCATTTTGGTTCTATCTTATGAGGATTGTACTCGCGTATCACACTACACTCCTTGTGTATTCGATCCTATATTTCTTCTTATGTAGTGTAGCGCATTTTGATGCGGTAAATAAATGGTGGAGCCTACCGGGATCGAACCGGTGACCTCTTGGCTGCCAGCCAAGCGCTCTCCCAGCTGAGCTAAGGCCCCACATTCATGCAGACGCTAGTATATCAGAATTTTCATTCGTCTATGAGTACCGCAGGTCCTTCCAACGAAGGTTCTACAGCCGTCTTACCCGCGCCCCATAATTCGCTCAATAACATTCCGCCCAACATAAGTGCAGCTCCTATGAGTTCATGTCGCACAACAAACCCTGCGGCCAACCAACCGAACAATCCACCAAAGGCTGGTTCCAGCACAAGAATGAGAGCGACGCGTGCAGGCACCATGACCTGTTGCGCCCATGTCTGCACACCAAATGCGAACGCGCTTGCAAACACACCGCAGATGACGATTGCAAACCAGACATCGCCCGTATTGGGAATGTTCGCGCCCTCTTGTGTCACGACCGACATAGCGCCGCAAATCACCATTACCATCACCAATTGGACAAAAGTCATCAAAAGCGTATCGTAGGACTTATCGGCACGCCCTAGAATCAGCATGTGAGCAGCATAAGCGCCCGAGCAGATGAGCACCATCGTATCTCCCCACACCCAATACGACTCTCCTCCCCCAAAACCCAGTCCAGACAAAAACCAAAGTCCTGCCAAAGCAAGCAGGATGCCGGCAAACACCCCTTTGCGCGGTCTCTGTCTGCGGAAAATGAATTGACCGAGCGGCACCAGTACTACATAAAGCCCCGTAATGAAAGCCGTACGTGCCGGCGTGGTGCCTCCCTGCGATGCAGGAACAAGTCCTACTGTTTGAAAGATGTAGCCAAGCGACATGAAAACTCCCGCTATAAGTGCCGTCCTGAGAGATGGAATATGTAGATTTTGAATCGACCTCCACAGCGGCTTTGCGAACAACACGCCAAACGCAAGGGTCGCGACGAGGAATCGCCAGCCCAGAAATGCGAAAACCGGATAAGATTCAAGTGTATTGGCCGTGAGGACGAAAGTCGCTCCCCACACCACTGCCACCATCAAGAGGCCGAGTGCGGCAAATCGAGGGCTATGATACGCTTTTTCGCGAAACTTGTTGAGGCTACTCATGCTCTTCCGCATTGAGAAGTATCCAGTTCCATACTTTCTTGGTGTTGGGGTGCATCACTTTATCGTTGGAAATCAATTCATGCATCGATTGCTGATAGCATCGATGAAAGAGCGTGTCGAGATCAACCGTTCCCACCATTTCGCGCAAATCATTAACTCGCTTGAAATTGCGAGCAGGCTCGATCATATCCGCGATGTAGACGATCTTATCCAAATCAGACATCGGGACACTACCTACCGTATGGCTGTCGATTGCCTCGATGATATGAGGCTCGATCTCCGGAAAAGCTTCCGCAACAGCGCGAGCTCCCGTATGGGCATGAAGTAGTCGTGGACGCGCCTTGATGACCTTAGTGATCTTTATATCGTACTTTTTTGCGTCCGCCAGAAGCTCTTTGTGGGTGCGGCACTTATCCCAATCATGCAGCATTCCGGCAAGAAACGCATCCTGGGGATCCTGTCCATAGATGATGGCCATGGCTTGCGCCATTGATGCGACGCCCAGGGAATGTTTGTACTCTGCCTTATTGAGTCGTTTCGCAAGCGCGTGCTCCGCACGATCAATCAGTGGCTTCTCTTTAGTCACTTGCGCATCCTCTTATCTCTCTTGGTAAAGATTGTGCTCACGAATGTAGTCGGCGACAACATCGCCAACCAAGTAACGAACATCTCTCCCGTCGCATATGCGCGCCCGGATATCAGTAGAGGAAACCGCTAGTGCCGGCACCTCCAAGTACCTTATGTCGAAATGTTTTGCCGCCTTTTCATGGCGATCCCTCGCAAGTTCTATATCATATCCCGGACGCGTTGCCCCCACAAATAGTGACATATCCGCAAGCTTGTCCGCGTCTTTCCATTCGAGGATTTCATGTAATGCATCGGCTCCGGTGATGAAGAAGAATTCAGTACCCGCTGGATGGATTTCGTGTAAATGTCGAAGCGTATCGATAGTGTAGGTCACTTCATCACGCGATGCCTCGAAATCATTCACCTCGAAATGCGGATTATCCTTTATTGCGATTCTCACCATCTCAAGACGATAGTCTACAGGAGTCACTCCCTCAACCTTGAGTGGATGCTTTCCCGCAACCATAAAGATAATCTTATCGAGATCGAATTGCTCATACACCTCTTGTGCAAGCGCAAGATGTCCGATATGAATCGGATCGAAGGTCCCACCCATTATTCCGATGCGTTGACTCACTCGCGAATCTGTCCTGCGCCACGACAGATGAATTTGGTACTCGTAAGCGCCTTGAGCGCAAAGGGACCGCGCGCATGCATCTTCTGTGTGCTGATACCAATCTCTGCACCCAACCCGAACAGACCTCCGTCAGTAAATCGAGTCGAAGCATTCACATATACAGCTGCCGCATCGACATGCTGTATGAAATACTCGGCCGCCGCATCATCGGTAGTGACAATCGCCTCCGAATGCTTTGACCCGAATTCATTTATATGCGCAACCGCATCTTTAGCACCATCGACAACCTTGACACTGATCTCAAGATCGAGATATTCAGTAGCGTAGTCATCCTCGGTCGCTTCGCGTATCATCGACTCATCTGGCGCATGCTCTTTTGCAAATTCGACATAGTCAGGGTCGATTGCAAGCGACACCCCCTCATCAATGAGTGCGGGCACCAATGATCTGAGAACCTCTTCAGCTATATCACGATCGATTGCGAGCGATTCCGCGGCATTGCAGACACTCGGTCTCTGGCACTTGGCATTAAGCACAATCGTATGCGCCATATCGAGATTCGCGGTCTTCTCTATATAGATGTGGCAATTGCCCGTACCGGTCTCAATCACAGGGACTTTCGAGTTCTCGACAACACTTGCGATAAGCCCCGCGCCTCCGCGAGGAATAAGAAGATCGATCAAGCCTCGCATACCCATCATCTCGGTCGCCGTCGAGCGATCACTCGCGTCAATTGCCTGAACACTTTCTCGCGGCAACCCAACAGTCTCAAGAGCATCTTGAAGAACCTCTGTCAGCACCTTGTTGCTCTGTTGCGCGAGCGAACCGCCTCTCAACAGCATCGCATTGCCGGTCTTGACCCCGATTCCTGCCGCATCACAGGTTACATTGGGTCGCGCCTCGTAAATCATACCCACAACGCCAAGAGGGACACGCACTTCTTGCATCTGAATCCCACCAGCGATCGCTCTTTGCTCAATCACCTCGCCCAACACATCAGGCAAATCCGCAAGCTCTCTCAAGGCATCCGATATACTTACCAATCGGTCATGATTAAGCATGAGTCGATCGATAAGATTCTCACGCGTTTCATTGGCGCGAGCAGAATCGATATCAGCTTGGTTTGCCGCAAGGATATCCTCCTCACGCTCCAAAAGCGCGTCGGCCATCACATAGAGAGCTTTATTTCTCGTTGCCAGATCCGCTGATCCGAGTTCTTGAGCCGCATCACGCGCAAGATACGCCTGGCCTGCTACTGTTAGTTGGTCCATGATTATCCTTTCGCGAATACGGTACCTGTACCGCTTCCCTCTACTGCGTCAATAATGACATTCGCGCAACGTCCGTCACACAGCGTCATTTTTATTCCTGAGTCGAGAAGTGTTCGTGCCGCCTCAAGCTTGGTCACCATGCCCCCGCTACCCAAAGTCGAGCCCGGCTCTCCGGCACTCGCCAGCAACTCATCGGTGACCTCCGAGACATTCATCACGCGCTGTGCACCCTCATGCTTGCTTGGATCACAATCATACAGACCGTCTATATCGGTCAAGATTATGACATGGTCCGCATCTATCATCACAGCTACCAATGCGGCAAGTGTATCGTTGTCGCCGAATGCGATCTCCTCGACCGCAACCGTATCGTTCTCATTCACGACCGGTATTGCATCCAGTGCAAGAAGACGCTCGAATGTATCGTGCGCATGGGCATAGGCGACAGGATTCTCTGTATCGTTCTTTGTTACGAGTATCTGCCCGACAGGATACCCCCGTCGGCCGAATTGGGCTCCATACATCTCTACCAAGGCTACCTGTCCGACGCTTGCGCAAGCCTGTAGCGTCGGAATATCTCTTGGTTTTTCTGGCAAGTGCAGCACCTCCAGCCCCGCAGCGATTGCACCGGAGCTGACAAGGATCACTTCATGTCCACGCTTTTTGAGCTCAGCGATTTGCTCAACCAATGTGGCTATATAATGATGATCCAATCCATTGTGAGAATTCGTAAGAGTATTGGATCCTACCTTGATTACAATGCGATCACTCATCGCATATCACTCGTCCTTTTCGATTTTCTTTGCTAATCTATCTAGTTCGCGCGCATATTCTTCCTCTAGCATGCTGTCGCCACCATCGAACTCGAACGCGCGCCCACTGATACGCACCTCATCCCCTTCACGAGCACCGGCTGAAATGAGCGCCTGTTCGACACCGGCACGCTTAAGACGATGCTGCAAGAAGATGACAGCTTCCTCGTTATCCCATTCTGTTTGGACAACCCATCTCTCAACCGAACGACCGCTCACACGATAGATGTGTGCACCCTCACGCGTGACAGTGAAGTCCTTTTGTCCCCGCCTTGAATCACGATAGACATAATGCTTCTCGGTTTTCACTTCCTCAAGTGATTCCTCTTCTGCCGCGACACGTTCGCGCTCCTCCCAAACAGCAGTAGCTACAGCAGCTTTGAATCGATCGATGCCTTCACTAGTTACGGCAGAAACCTCATAGTAAGGTAATGCGTGTTCAGCGCAAAGCACTTTCATGCGTTCGCTGCGCTCAGATGCGCCTTCGGTATCGATTTTATTGCCCACAACGATAACAGGCCTTTCAGCTAACTCTTGGGCATGCGCCGCAATTTCGGCAGATATGATCTGGTAGTCCTCAACCGGGTCTCTATCTTCCCATCCACCTGACAGATCGACCACATGGAGAATGAAAGCGCTTCTTTCAATATGGCGAAGGAAGTCATGGCCGAGTCCCTTGCCCTCACTTGCCCCTTCGATAAGTCCAGGAATATCCGCACATACGAATGACTTGTCTCCACTTTTTACCACTCCCAAATTGGGAACAAGTGTGGTAAACGGATAGTCTGCGATTTTTGGTCGAGCAGAACTCATGCGTGCAATAAGAGATGATTTTCCGACACTTGGCATACCGACCAATGCGGCATCGGCAAGAAGCTTAAGCTCTAGCGTCACACTTCGCTCTTGCCCTGGTTCCCCCAGTTCTGCAAATGCAGGTGCACGACGCGTTGCCGTCACAAAATGAGGGTTTCCGCGTCCACCGAACCCGCCCTCAGCAGCAATAATCTCTTGATCGGGATACACTAGATCGCCAAGTTGCTCATCTGTATCCGCATCCCGAACAATGGTGCCCACAGGAACGCGAAGCCTCATGTCTTCCCCGCGCGATCCATCTAGCCTGGATCCTTTTCCATGCGTGCCACGTGGAGCTTTGAAATGATGCTTGAACCGATAATCCATCAAAGAGGATATTCGTGGATCGGCGTAGAACACGACATTGCCCCCATGACCGCCATCGCCTCCGTCGGGACCACCCTTTGGAACATGAGCCTCCCTGCGAAAGGACAAGCAGCCTGCTCCTCCATCACCGGCCTTGAGATGTATGGTTACTTCATCAATAAACATAATTAGTATTCTACTTCATTCCTCAACCGGACCTCATTAAATAAGCCCCTTGCTTTGTCGCAAGGGGCTTATCATTCACATTGTAGCTACGCGAACCTATCGCCCTTACGCTACCTCTGGTCGAACATGCACACGACGTTTCAAGCCATGCGTGAAGTCGACATAGCCATCGGTCAATGCGAAAAGCGTATCATCGCCACCGCGACCAACCAAATCGCCAGGATGAAAACGTGTGCCACGCTGACGAACAAGAATAGTTCCTGTGGTCACATACTCGCCCTGGAATCTTTTGACGCCCAAGCGCTTCGATCGCGAATCGCGACCATTTCGGGTTGAGCCTAATCCTTTTTTATGAGCCATTTACCTCACCACCTACTTTGCGATCTTGGTGATCTTTACCTTCGTCAAGTTCTGACGATGACCACGAAGTCGCTTGTACCCTTTACGTTTCTTGAACTTGAATACGATAACCTTATCATCTTTGAACTGATCGACAACCTCACCAGTGACTTTCGCCTTAGCAAGTGCCGCACCGTCAACAATAACGTTATCACCATCGCCAAGACACAGAACATCAAAGTTCACTTTCTTGCCGACTTCGGTATCAAGTTTCTCAATGGCAATAACATCGTCTTGCTCGACTTTGTACTGCTTGCCACCTGTTTTAATTACCGCGTACATCAATAACCCTCTCAATACATTAAAATATGCGCATTCAAATTGCGCAATCATCTATTCTACCCGATTTTCTATAGTCTGCACAAGATTTTTGCAGAGATATTTTAACTATTTGGCAAACTTCTTCACAAGGTTAATGTGATTTTGCTTCCGGTAATCATACGTACATTTTATCGAAATGCACGGGAAATTATTCATTTCCACAGTTAACAAATGGTATTTGTAAATCTATACTATTTATTATATAGTATTATATGCAATAAGCCATTTGGGAGTTGAGGAATACATTCTCTGGGCAAAATGCAACCAAAAGTTGTCAGGGATTGTGAAAATTCCAACTGGAGTAGGTGGTAGTAACAACAACGCAACCGCAAACTTGAAATGTAGGAAAAGCAAGGAAAGTATCGATGTAGGGTTTAACAGGAAGGGAGATACGGTGAGTAAAGCCATTCTCAAAACAAATCGCCTCTCAAAGAGCTTTATGAGCGGCACACAGGAGCAAGAAGTACTTAAGGATCTCAATATCGAGATATATGAGGGGGATTTCACAGTCATCATGGGATCTTCCGGTGCGGGAAAATCGACGCTTCTCTATGCACTCTCAGGCATGGATCGACCGACAAGCGGATCGATCCAATTCTTTGAAAAAGATATCGAAAACCTAAGCAATGACAAACTTGCGGTATTTCGAAGAAAGAATTGCGGATTCGTATTTCAGCAGATGTTCCTTCTCGACAATATGAGCATTCTCGATAATGTCCTTGCAAGCGGACTGCTTATCAGCAAAGATCGCAGAGCAATCACCTCTTACGCTAAGGAGCTCCTTACAAAAGTGGGACTTACTGAAATGATCTGGCGCAAATTTCCCACCCAGCTCTCCGGAGGAGAGAATCAACGTGCAGCGATTGTGCGCGCGCTTATCAACCGTCCAAAAGTAGTGTTCGCAGACGAGCCTACCGGCTCCCTGAACTCAAGTGCCGGAATCGCCGTGCTCGATACCCTTACCGACATCAACGAAGCAGGACAAAGCGTCATCATGGTGACACATGACCTATATTCGGCACGTCGCGGAAATCGCATCCTCTACATCAAAGATGGCGTAATTAGCGGAGAGTGCGATCTGGGGCCGTACCGCGGAGAAGATGATGAGGGTCGTCATGAAAGACTCCTCTCCTTCCTTGGATCGATGGGATGGTAAATTATGGGGAAACTTTGGATGTTCGCTTGGGCAAATATCAAAAAGACAAAACCTGTTTCCATCACGTTGGTTATCATGTTCGCAATTGCCGCGCTCATGATCAACGCGGGACTTCTCGTATTCGTAAACTATGGCAGCTTCTTCAAAGATCTCAAAAGTGAGCTCAATTCCTCAGATGCTTATTATTTTCTTTCCGACAATCTCTATGATGAGGAAATCGTTTCTACATTTTTCACAAGCGACACACGCGTCAAGAAGGCTCAGACCCACAGCGCCCTTTCTTTGAATGCGCGAGTAAGATCAGATGCAACCAATAAGGATAAACACTATGCGGTGGTGCTTTTCGATATGGACGAGGCACGTGATCTATCGCAATGGAAAGCAGTTAGTGAACACTTACCTGCCGAGGATAGATCCGTATATGTGCCCGCAATCTTCGGTTCGGTTGACGGATATCAACCTGGTGATGAAATCACTCTTAAATATGACGACTGGATGACGGGAGACGCCCAAAAATTGACTTTTGTTGTTGGAGGATATACAGAAGACGTCTTTTTTAGCGGAGCCGATACCGGTCTGGTTGGGTTTTACCTGCCCGAGAGGGTATATCAGGAGACGAAAGAGATTCTCGATAGTCCCGCATATCACGCTCACATCGTCTTTGCAAACGTAGATGAGATTGCCAACGTTGCGCTTATTGAAGGAGACTTGCGCGACAAGCTGGGGCATGCGCCGACGTCACTCATGATCGAGGATGCTACTGCCGGGATGATGGTATCGATCGACGTCGAACTCATTGGTATGGCGCGTACCATGATGGGCACTATGATCTCGATGATGATGGTCATGTTTGCTGCGATTATAGTAATCGTCTGCCTCTTGGTCGCGCATTTCAGAATTGTGAACAGTGTTGAGGAAGATGCGCTTAAGATCGGCTCCCTCAAATCGATTGGCTATACCAGCAAGCAAATAATCACTTCCATCATGTTGCAATTCCTAGTTCTTGCGGTGATAGGGAGCACAGCCGGCATTGCACTCTCATATCCCCTACTCCCATATATCGCAGAAATATTTGAGCGCCAGTCAGGACTCCGATGGGAACAGGGGTTTGATTTTACCCTCAGTGTCATCGCATCCATTACACTCATATGCATCACGGCTCTCGTTGTGGTGTTTGCCGCACGACATATCCGCAGGCTCAGTCCCATAAATGTGTTGCGCGGAGAAACTTCAACTCAATCCTATCGACGCAATATCCTCCCCTTAGATAAATCACTCGGGTCACCATCTATCGTGCTGGGACTGAAATCAACATTCCAGCATATGAGGCAAACCATTATGATATTTGCCATAATGATGACCGTCACCTTCGCGGGAGCCTATGGTACCGTCATGTATTACAACACATCCGTTGATACCAAGGCATTTGCCGAGGTCCCTGGGATGGAGATCACCAACGCGATTGCCGTTATCAATCCTGATGGTCCCGACCCAAAGAAAACCATTGCAGCTATTGAGCGTATGGATGGCGTGCGCAAGATTATGTATTACGACGATGCGAAAGTTAAAATCGGCGAGACTGAGGTAATCGCATTTATAACCGATGACTATTCGAAGAAAGAAACCGAATCAGTCTATGAAGGATTATATCCCACGCGACCTGGCGAGATAGCTCTTGCGGGTATCGTTGCTGAACGCATAGGGAAAGAGGTCGGTGATACCGTCGCAGTAAGTCTAGGTGACAACGAAAGTACTCTTACTATCGTTGGCCTCTCCCAAGGAATGACTATGGGCGGCAATCACGCATCACTGACAGCAGAGGACTACAAAAAGCTCGTCCCCGGTTTTGAACAACGTGCCCTCAATGTCTACCTGGAAGATGGTGTCGATACGGAAAACTTCATCAAGACGCTTAAACGTGAGTTCTCCAGAGAAGAGCTCATCGATGTGGCGAACTTCGATGAACTAATGGCCGATGGCATGTCATCGTATCAAAGCATCATTGCCGCGATGGGCATCGCAATACTCGTCATAACGATATGTGTTATCGCACTTGTCCTGTACTTCGTTATCAGCTCATCGATTATTCGGAAACGTCGTGAACTGGGTGTCTATAAGGCGATTGGATTCAGCACTGTGCAGCTGATGAGTCAGTTCAGCATTGGATTCATGATTCCCGCCATACTCGGTGCTGCTGTAGGAAGCGTTCTTGGAGCGGTATATACCAACCCCTTGATGACAGCAAGTATGCGAGGTGCAAATGTTATGAAAACGAATTTCATCGTTGATCCGGTATGGATTGCTGGATTCTGTATCGCAACCATTATTTTTTCGTATGCGCTTTCGTTGCTAATCACATGGAGGATTCGTAAAATCTCAGCGTACGCGCTCGTAACGGAATAAGAGAGACGAGATAAAGCGGGGCGTCTTTACTGATGTCTCGCTTTCATCTCACGCTCAACATCGCGCTGTGCATCACGTTTGGCGATATCGTGACGCTTGTCATAAAGCTTCTTCCCCTTTGCCAGACCGAGCTCGATTTTTACCCTGTTCTCAGGTGAGAAATATGCTTTGGTCGGGATAAGTGTGTAGCCTTGTTCTTTTGTTTTTGCAACAAGAGTCCGAATCTGTCGCTTATGGAGAAGGAGTTTGCGTTCACGCAAAGGATCGACATTCTCCATATTGCCATGGCTATACGGCTTGATATGCATATTGATGATCCAGACTTCGTTATTGCGAATCGTCGCATAACTCTCACGCAATGTGAGTCCATTCTCCCTTATAGACTTGATCTCAGTCCCTGTTAGCGCGATTCCGCACTCATACGTATCCTCGACAAAGAATTCATGGAAAGCTTTTTTATTGCTGGCAATACGCCTCTCGCCATCTTTGCTTTTCCCTGATGCCACGTGCGCCTCCCCTATTTTGGCGTGAAGTCAACATCGGGAGTCAGGTCAAGGATGAAGCGCGTGAGAAGTTTCACGGCATCCTCAAGATCGCTTAAAGCAAGCACTTCAGTAGGCGTATGCATATAACGCACGGGAACAGAAATCAGGCCTGCGATCTTTCCCTCACGCGTCAATTGCATCTTGTTCGCGTCGGTTCCTGTGCCCCGGGGTTCCGCCTGTATACTATATGAGATCTTCTCTTTCTTGGCCGCATTCACCAGCCGATCGAAAAGTACGGGATTAATATTGGGCCCACGCGCAATCACGGGTCCGCTTCCTATCTCAAAAGCCCCGTGAGCCGTCTTATCGATACTGGGATAGTCGGTAGCGTGCGTCACATCGATTGCAATTCCGATATCAGGATTGATTGCGTACGCTGCACCCTGCGCGCCACGTCCGCCGATCTCCTCCATCGTTGTGCCTACCGCATAAAGGTTACCGGACGCTCCGCCTGCCTTCTTGACTTCTTCCAACACACGCATGGCAATCCAGGCTCCCATTTTGTCATCCAAGGCACGAGAGAGAACCAGTCCGTCACCGAATTTCTCGAGTCCGACACCGTAGGTAATCACATCGCCGATTGCTACACGCTTTTTCACTTCCTTGCCTGAAAGTCCCACGTCGATGAAAAGTTTATCGAGTTTGGTTACGGTTTTGCGCTCCTCCTCTGTTATGAGATGAACCGGCTTGCGACCAACAACGCCTCGCACAACTCCCTTGCTGGTATGCACATCAACGCGCATTCCAGGCAATATGGCCGCGTCGACACCACCGACAGGTTTCACGCTCAAATAGCCCTCGTCGCTGATGTAGTGGACGATCATGCCGATCTCATCGATATGTCCCGTAAGCATAACGCTGGGGGCAGTCTTTTTGCCGGCAAGTTTTGCGATAACTGAACCCAACACATCAGTTGTCACCTCATCAGCTACCCCGCCCATGCGTTTGCGCAGGACTTCTGCTGCCGGCTGTTCATACCCAGATGGAGAAGGAGCCTCGACAAGCTCCTTCAAAAAGTCAAAATCCTGCTTTTTCATTACCTCTTCTCCAAAACCTTAATTGCCTCTTGTAATTGTATATCGGTATCAAATTCCTTCTGCCCTGAAAGTGGCATTGAAATCTCGACATCGGGCGAAACGCCGACATCATCGATTGCATTGCCCTTGGGACTCAAGTAATGCGCTGTCGTCAACAGAATCGCGCCGTCTTTATATGCAAGCTGTGACTGAACGCTTCCTTTGCCAAACGTAGTCATACCGACAAGCGTTCCTCGCTCATAATCTTTGATAGCTCCCGCAACGATTTCGGATGCCGAGGCGCTATTCTCATCAATCAGGATCACAAGTGCCTCATCAGGAAGCATCGTTGAATCCGAAACCTTGAATGAGCGCTCACCGCTCACACGTGACTCAACCTTTACAATGATGCCCTCTGTAATAAAAATCGATGCGACTGAAACCGCTTGCGATAAATCACCGCCAGGATTATCGCGTAGATCAAGAATAAACCTCTTGGCGCCCTGCTTCTTGAGCTCCGCAATATCACTACGTACCGCATCGCCACTTATCCGATTGAACTCAAAAAGCCTGATATATCCGATATCGCCGCCATAAAGCTCAGTCTTGGTAATGGGAACCTGAATAATCGCGCGTTCCAACGTTACGGTATAGGGTACACCCAAGGGATACCGCATATTCATCGTATCCTCTTCAGTATAGGGCCGGGCAAATGTTATCTCGACTTCAGTACCCGGCTCACCCTTAACGAGGCGCTGGATGTCAGCAACGGTCCATGAGTCTTGCTCGATTCCATCTACCGCATAGAACCAGTCGCCTTTTTCAAGCCCACCCCTTGATGCAGGTGTGTCCTCGTATACCTGTGCGATTTTGACGTTCCCATTTTCTTCAGCGAGCACAACGCCGATACCTCCGAACGAGCCCTCCATCGACTCGTTATAGTTCTTGAAATCATCTGCAGGCAAGTAACGGGCATATCTATCCCCGTTGCTTTGCAAAAGACCGTTGATCGCACCTATAGTAGCCGTTGTTTCAGCAGGAGGGTTGAGCGCCTCTTCCTGCATAAGCTTGAAAACAGCCTCGACTCCGCTGCTCAACTCAGAGGATTGTTTCGCAACTCCGAATTGCGCAGTCATCAAAAAACCGCCGAGGAAACCGCCGAGTATTCCGACAATGACGATACCGACTACTATGAGATACTTCAAAGAGCGTGGCATCAGCTCTAAACCTTAAGGTATTTACGCATGGCAATCCATGAACCGAGAATACCAATAACAATTCCACCTATGATAAGCATGAGCGATATCTGCATCATGATATAGTTCGGTACCGAAATAGTCATGAACGCTACCGCTTGTTTGATTGCCGGAAGTCCCCAGAGGTGAAATGCCAAAAGCGTCGCTATCGCTAATACTGCACCTATCAATGCCTGGAACACACCCTCGAGAATAAACGGCGCGCGAATAAACCAGTTGCTTGCGCCAACAAGCCTCATGATACTGATCTCGGCACGACGCGCATAGATGGCAAGACGAATAGTGTTATTTATAAAAATGAGTGAAACGACAGCGAGCATCGCTACGAAGGCCATCCCGATGTAGCGCAATACATTAGTAAAGGCAAATAGTTTTTCCACCGTTGCCTGACCGTACTTCAAAGAGTTCTCAGGGGCGTCGGGCCGATCCGCTATGCGCAAGAATGCATCCGATGCCCTGATTTCTTCAGCCACCAGCTCGACATTTTGCGCATCATTGAGTTCAATATCAAGTGATGCCGGCAACGGATTTCCCTCAATATTGGCGATGACATCAGGAGACTGATCCATAGTCTTCTTAAAAATTTCCATCGCTTCTTCTTTAGTCGTGAAGTTGACTGATTTGACTAAGGGATTATTCTGCAGTTGGCGCTGAAGTATCTCTATATCTTGGGAAGGTGCGTCATCCAGAATGAAAACCTGTATACTGACCTGATCTTCGATACCTTGAAGTAGTGAGCCGGCAACCGCTCCGAAATAGACCGAGACTCCCACCAATAGCAAAGAGAGAAATATCGTAATAATCGCTCCGAGGCTCATGACCCAGTTGCGCCTGAAGCTTGTAGCGGCTTCGTTGATAAGATAGAGAGGATTAATCGACATAGCCGTACACCCCTCTCGCCTGATCGCGGGCAATATGGCCACCCTCAAGTGCAATAACTCTTCGACGCATCGAATTGACCATCTCGCGATCATGGGTCGCAATCAAAATTGTGGTCCCTGTCTTATTGATGCGATCAAGTAATTTCATGATACCCAAAGAGGTTTGTGGGTCGAGGTTACCGGTCGGCTCATCACACAGAAGCAATGGCGGACGGTTGACGAAGGCGCGTGCAATAGAGACACGTTGCTGCTCTCCACCTGAAAGCTCTCCCGGATAGCTGCTAATCTTCTCCTCCAGACCGACAAGACGAAGAACCTCAGGAACCTGAGTGTTTATGACATGTTTGGATTTGCCGATAACCTGCAAAGCAAATGCAACATTCTCAAACGCAGTCTTGTTGGGAAGTAGCTTGAAATCCTGAAACACGCATCCGATATTACGACGAAGATAAGGAATCTTCGAATTGCGCAACTTGCTTAAGTCATGCCCCGCAACGACAATTTGTCCTGACGAAGGAATCACTTCACGAAGAAGACTTCTGATAAACGTTGACTTACCGGAGCCGCTGTGCCCCACGATAAAGACGAACTCTCCTGCCTCGATGTCCACATTGACACCTTCGAGGGCAGCATGCTCGGGGGTATATTGTTTAGTAAGATTGCGCACCGATATCATTTTCGGACCGGCCACGCGTGACGCAGTCGGAATCGGTGCTGCGAGCTCCGCATATCCCTGCGCTATCTCATCGAGCTCTGGGTCGCGAACTGAACCTCGAGCAACATTCGGCCGGCTTGAATCCGGCAAAATGTTATCAAGATCAAGCTCTATGTCCATTAAATCAGCCAAGGAATACTCCTCACTCTCTTTCTACATCAATACACGTAAATAAACACCTTGCGTGCACTATTTTTAAGTGTAACACCAAGTGGAGTGAGGGGCATCTTGACCACCCCTGCCACACGTATCCTTCACCTTAACGTTACTTATTGCACACATAACCTTGACATTGTTCATGATCATCCCCGTAAGCCTTTGAGTTTTCACTAAAACAGGGAAAGCAGGAGTGGTATTAGGGCATGCTATTTACAGCTTGATGTTCTCAAGCGGAGACTTGCAGGCCTGCGAGTTCGCGAGCTGCTTCCGCAATCGAAGGCGCATCGAGATTGAAATGCTTTATCAGTTTCTCGGGATCTCCGCTCACTCCGAACATGTCCGCAACACCGATCCTGCGCGTCGGCACAGGACAAAGCTCGCTCAATACTTCAGAGATAGCTGATCCCATTCCCCCCAGAACCGAATGCTCCTCACAGGTAACGATGCAGCCTGTCTTCCGCACGCTGGCAACCAATGTATCGACATCAAGCGGCTTGATGCTCGCAACATCGATGACTTCAGCCTGAATGCCTTCTGATGCAAGAATCTCCGCTGCCTTGAGTGCTTCTGCAACCTCTAGTCCACATGCGGTTATTGTGACGTCAGTGCCATCTCGCAACACATAGGCTTTGCCCAATTCAAGCTCGAACCCTTCATCGTATACGTTGTCGACATTCATGCGACCAAGACGCACATAAAATGGACCGGGTGTTTGAGCGGCAAGTCGTATCGCGCTTTTCGCGGCATGATAATCTGCCGGAACAAGCACCTTCATATTAGGCAGGACACGCATAAGCGCAATATCCTCAAGTGCTTGATGCGATCCGCCATCAGGTCCTACTGTTACTCCGGCATGCGTTGGGGCAAGCTTCACATTGAGATTATTGAGGCAGACTGTATTGCGCACCTGCTCCCATGCGCGTCCCGTTCCAAATACCGCGAACGAGCCGGTAAACGCGATCTTTCCCTCATGCGCGAATCCTGCAGCAACATCAGTCATATTGGCTTCGGCAATCCCCGCGTTGAAAAGTCTATCGGGATACGCTTCACCTAATTTTGCCGTTGTGGTCGATCCCGACAGGTCCGCCTCAACAGCTACTATATCAAGACCCTCTTGAACGAGTTCGACGAGAGTCTCACCATATGCGGCCCGTGTTGCTTTGCCCATTAGTTACTCCCCTCACTCGCAACGCGTATTTCTTCACACGCCTGTTCCCTCTGCTCTTCATTTGGCACAATTCCATGCCAACCCGCTTTGTGCTCCATGAACGATACACCGCACCCTTTTTTCGTATCCGCAACTATCGCGCGCGACCTACCATCGACTTTTGGTGCAGTCAACGCCTCATGAATCTCTTCAATATTATGTCCATCGATACGTAGGGTATCCCATCCGAATGCCTCGAACTTTTTACATATATCACCCAGCGACATCACTTCGTCAAGAGAGCCGTCTATCTGCAACTTGTTCGCGTCAATTATGGCAATAAGATTATCGAGTCTGTAATGGGTCGCATACATCGCAGCTTCCCAGATCTGACCTTCTTGAAGCTCTCCATCTCCGAGTAGACAAAATACTCTCTGATCGCCACCACCCAACTTAAGCGCCTGGGCAATGCCGCAGCAAATCGAGAGCCCTTGGCCGAGCGAGCCGGTCGATACCTCTACCCCAGGAGTTGTCAAAGCATCTGGATGCCCTTGGAGCATTGCCCCTAACTTGCGTAGACCGAGCAGTTCTCTCTTATCGAAATATCCCGCTTCGGCAAGAGCGGCATATTGCACCGGTGCCGCATGTCCTTTCGAAAGCAGGAACCTGTCTCTAGCAGGATCATTAGGATTTTTCGGATCATATCGCAAAACATCACCAAAGTAGAGAGTCGCAACGATGTCGGCTGCCGAGAGCGATCCTCCTGGATGACCCGAACCGGCAACAGTAAGCATCTCAATGATATGTAACCGTAGTTTGGTCGCTTGAGCACGAACCGTTTTCATATCGAACACAATAAGCCCCTTCATATCGCATCCCACATCCTTATCGTATCAACTAATGCGAACAACGAAAGTGACAGTTGTATTACGGAGTTACTTGATTATTCGTCAGATACGATTTCAATTTGCGGAGCACCCGCTGCGCGCCATCTGTGATATCCGATAACGAATGGGTCGATCGAGCCACCCAGTACCGCATCGACATTTCCGACCTCGACGCCAGTACGCACATCTTTCACCATCTGGTAGGGGTAGAGTACGTAATTACGAATTTGGGAGCCCCATGTGATATCTTGCTTGGGTCCCCTCAGCGCATCAAGCTCAGCCTCACGTTTTATGCGCTCGATCTCAAAGACTTTCGCGCGAAGAATCTTGAATGCCGACTCCTTGTTCTTATGTTGCGATTTCTCGTTTTGGCACGTGACTACCGTTTTGGTTGGAATGTGAGTGATACGGACCGCACTGTCGGTCGTATTGACGCTCTGGCCACCTGGTCCGCTCGAACGAAATACGTCTATCCGTATATCCTCATCCTTTATATCAACCTCGACATCATCAGGTAGTGCCGGCATAATCGACACGCCGGTAAAAGTCGTCTGACGACGCTTCTTCAGGTCGGTTGGGCTGATACGCACGAGTCGGTGGGTCCCTTGCTCGGATCGAAGCATTCCGTAGGCATTGTGACCTTTAACGGTAAATACCGCCCGATCGATTCCTATACCCTCTGCTTCAGGCGCATCATGGATATCGACCTTCCAGCCTTTTGACTCCGCATACTTGAGATACATCCGAAACATCATGTCGGTCCAGTCTTGCGCCTCAAGTCCTCCCTGCCCCGGCTGAATAGTGACAATCGCATCATTTGCATCGAACTCGCCGTCGAACCAACTCGCTATCTCAAGCTCATCGATAGTGCGGGACAGCTCATCCATCTGCGCCCTCACCTCATCGGCAAGCGCATCATCTGATTCACTCTGAGCAAGCTCGGCCCCCAACTCGATCTCTTCCGCAAGAGTATTCACCGCATGATAGCGAGTCAGATCATCGCGCAACGCCGACACCTTCGCCATTACCTGTTGCGCTGACTGAGCGTCATTCCAAAAGTCATCGACAAGTGTCTGTTTCTCAAGCGCATCAAGTCGAGCCTGCTTTGATTCCGCATGAAAGAAGTCGTCTATATGAGCAAGACGATCTCTCAGTACTTGATATTCCTCATCGAACCGATCGAGCATTACGTTCTTAAGCTCCGTGGCATTTCTTGAATTTCTTTCCGCTGCCACAGGGGCATGGCTCATTGCGACCTACATTCGCATAGGGATCGCCCGCATCCTTCGTAACGGTCTTTGTCGCACCGCCACTTCCTGCCATCTGTGCCGCTGCCTGAATCTTTTCCTGATCGGCTGTTGCGACACCGGTTGATTGAGCTGCCGCAGACGCGGCTCCAAGTGTTGCGCCCTGCTCCGGAGCTGAGTAGCTCGCACCGGATAAGACGCTTCTGCGAGGAGCTTCCGGCTGGTCGACAAGTTCCACATGCAAAAGCATGCGCAAGAAGTCCTCGTTGATCGAATCCACAAGTGAAGCGAACATATCGTATGCTTCATTCTTGTATTCGACGACCGGATCACGCTGACCGATTGCTCTCAAGCCAACGCCCTCCTTGAGGTAATCCATCTCCTGGAGATGCTGCATCCAGCGGGCATCGATCATTTGGAGCATGATATAGCGCTCGATCTCGCCCATCTTGTCCCCGCCGATTCGTTCTACTTTGGCATCATATTGCTCATGTGCCAATCGACGAAGCTTCTCGGCAACTTGAGTTGGTGAGTCTGCTTCTTTGATGCATTTCTTGACTCCGTCGGAGACTCCCGAAAAATCACTGAACCACGTATACAGACCTCGGTTGTCCCAGTTGTCTTTAGACCCATTGTCGGGACAATATATTTTGACTGTCTCGTCGATTACTTCATCTATCAGGCGATCAACACGTTGTCCAAGCTCTTTTCCTTGCAAGATATTCGTGCGCTCGCCGTAAATCGCTTCACGCTGTTTATTCATGACGTCATCGTATTCAAGGACGTATTTACGAGCCCCGAAGTGAATGGTCTCGACTTTGCGCTGGGCGCTTTCGATGAGTTTGCTTACGATTCCCATTTGGATAGGCACATCATCCGGGATTTCATTTTGTTCCATCATGGCGGCCGCACGATCGAGACGATCGCCGCCGAATAGACGCATGAGATCATCTTCAAGCGAGAGATAGAACTGTGAGAGCCCCGGGTCTCCCTGACGACCGGATCGCCCGCGAAGCTGGTTGTCGATACGACGCGATTCGTGACGTTCGGTTCCTAAAACCGCAAGACCTCCTGCCGCGACCACTTGATCATGCTCGGTATCGGTTATTGCCTTTGCCTCTTTCAACGCCTCTGCGCGCTGCTCATCAGTTGCTTCTTCAGGATCGATCCCTTTTGATGCAAGGATTTCCTCTGCGAGAAACTCAGGGTTCCCACCCAGCAGGATGTCAGTACCACGACCGGCCATATTGGTAGCGATGGTAACAGCTCCCAAACGGCCCGCCTGGGCAACGATATGTGCCTCTTTTTCATGATGTTTGGCGTTGAGCACATTGTGGGGAATACCCCGACGTTTCAAGATGCGTGAGAGCTTCTCGGAATTCTCAATCGAAATGGTACCCAGCAGACACGGCTGTCCGCGATGATGGGCATCCTCGACAAATGCTGCGAGCGCATTGTATTTCGCATTCACATCGCGATACACCAAGTCGTTCTCATCGAGACGAACCATATCCTGATGCGTGGGAATAGGCACGACAGGAAGTTTGTATATCTCACGAAACTCCTGATCCTCGGTAAGGGCCGTACCGGTCATCCCCGCAAGCTTGTCGTACATGCGGAAGTAATTCTGCAGAGTAATAGTGGCGAGCGTCTGATTCTCTTCCTGAATCCGAACCTTCTCCTTCGCCTCGATCGCTTGATGGAGCCCTTCGCTGTAGCGTCTTCCTATCATGGGGCGTCCGGTGAATTCATCGACGATGAGAACTTCGCCATCGGCTACCAGATAATCGACATCTCTATGAAACATGAATTGAGCCTTGAGGGCTTGCTGCAAATGATTGACCAAGGTGCCGGAAGGATCCGAATAGATATCGTCGATATTGAGCATACGCTCGATTTTCGAGATACCCTCCTCTGTGGGAGCGATGGTTCTCTTTGCCTCATCAAGCTCGTAGTCAACCTCGGGCTGCAAATGAAGGATAACGCGTGCGAAGTCCTTATAAGTTGTAGCGGACTGCGTCGGTATACCTGAAATGATAAGCGGGGTTCGAGCCTCGTCGATGAGAATAGAGTCGACTTCGTCAACTATCGCATAGTGATGTCCCCGCTGAACCATTTGCTCAGGCGATGTCACCATATTGTCGCGAAGATAGTCGAAACCGAACTCGCTATTCGTGCCATAGGTGACATCAGCAAGATAAGAATCCCTGCGCACCTCAGGATCCATCTGTGAGTACAGAAGGCCGACGTCAAGACCCATGAATTTGTAGATGCGACCCATCCACTCGCTATCGCGCTTTGCCAGATACTCATTGACCGTTACAACATGGACGCCCTTGCCGCCAATTGCATTGAGATAGACGGCAGCAGTAGCGACAAGCGTCTTTCCCTCACCGGTCTTCATCTCGGCGATCTGCCCTTCGTGAAGAACCATCGCTCCGATAAGCTGAACATCGAAGTGTCTCATTCCTGTGACGCGAACCGAAGCCTCACGGACCGCGGCAAACGCCTCGACCAAAAGATCGTCTAGGGTCTCCCCGTCCGAATGACGCTTACGGAAAACTTCAGTCAAGCCACTGAGCTCCTCGTCACTCAATGCCTGCATTTGCGGTTCGAGCGCATTGATTTTTTCTACGATGGACTCGTAGCGCGCAAGTTGCTTCCCTGATCCAATAGATAATAGTTTATTCAAAAAATTTGCCATGCAAATACCTCTCGTAAGGACGTGATACTTGGAGTATAGTAGCACAGCGCAAGCTTCTACTCATTTCTCCCAAAACACACTCACATTATGTCCATTCCAACACTAAAGAATTTAACTGCCCCAGATATAGCCAAGCGGAGGGTAGCGAGAGTCTTTTGCACCGCATGTGAGACCCAGTATTTTGGATTGCTGGACTCACGCATCCTCCGCATTTAGCTCATGCTGTTACTATCTCGTTGAAGAGCGCGTTGAATTCAGGGCTCGGGTCCAGCCCAAGCTTGTCCTGGAGATATTCCACGCACTCGTAATAAGCATTGAGGGCATCCTCTCTTCTCCCCATCGCCTTGTATGCCTTAAGAGACATCTCGTAGAACGCTTCGCGTCCAGGGTCATGCCTGAGAGCAGCATCAATGAAGAAATGCGCTTCATGAGGTTGACCTAGCTCCAGACAGATTCGACTCGCTGAGACCATTGAGTCAAGAAATTGCTTTCGAAATCGTTTCCTGTGAACATCCAGCCATCTATATTCATAATCGCCCACGAGCAGATCACCGCGATAGAGCTCAACCATCCGATAATAATGCTGAAGAGCCGACATATAATCTCTTTCCAGCACTCGTTTTCTCGCACTGATTACTGCTGAGTCAAAATGCCCCACATCGCACTCGCACACCAAAAGATTGAGACGTACTTTTCCACAGGTAGCCCGTGTGATGATTTCGATATCATCATCAGGAGCACGTTTGTCAGCCAGAAAGCGAATCATCTTGCCGAGCGTCACATAGTAGTTGTTGCTCGCGGCCGTTTTCGACAAATTCGGCCAGAATAATGCGAGTGTGGAATCACGTGGGAGATCGCCTCCTTGCTCAAGAATGGTCCGCAAAAAGAGCTGGTGGGATTTGGAGCGTGACCACATCGACACGTCGATTTGTTTGCCATGCATTGATATGGAGAGTCCACCGAACAGCTGGAGCACCACCGGTTTCGAACGATCATCGCTTACAGCAGTCATCCCCGCATCAACACGTGTGAATCGTTTCTGAAACAGTTGCCCTTCTTCTTTTGAGAGCATCTCGCATGAGACTGAAACTGTTTCATGATATCGCGTATGATCCAAAAGCTCAGTGAGATTGCTGGGAAGACTATCGATATCCAATGTATTGCTCAAGACGCCAAGCAATGTGGGGTGAATCGCGCAAAGCGCGGCAATCATAAGGCTCGAATTCGGGTCACAAATATAGCCTCTCGCATCCTGTATGAACTCATGACCTCTTACGTGATCCTGCTCACGTAACGCTATGAGCGCATTCAGACATGCATACATAGCGTGCTCGTAAGGACGCATACATGTAAGCGTATGCTCCATGACGAATTGCGTCAGAAGCGTTTCTGCTTGGGCGAAATCATACATCCACAGCAGGACCGATACCAAAAGCAAATGTGCGCTTCCTGACATGATCGATGCGGGATGACTCTTCGCAAATTCCGAGAGTCGTACAGCCAAGGGAAGAGCCTCGCGCTTATGACCTGCGAAATGCATAATCACCAGTTTTGTGACATTGGTGAGAAAAACATCCTCCAACGATGTCCCGGGAGACCGAACGCTCTCATCACTCAAGCCCAATAAGGCCTCGTCGAATTTTTGATTTGCGCATTGGTTAAGGGTTGTTGCAATAATGTGCGATATGCTTGACTGGCCATCTCCCTGCACCTTCATATCCTTCAGCACCGATGCGACAAGATCCATGCGCCCTTGCCAAGCATAAGCGAATGCAAGCTCTGACCCATAAAGCGCAAGCAGTACTCGTGCGCCTTCATCATGATGTGTTTCGTTGAGGGCATACCAATATGCCGAGGAAATTGCGGAACAAAACACCTGGTAGTCTCCTGATTGGTCCCGGTCGCATACCGCCCGCATAAGAATAAGTCGATGTTTATAAAATTCATCGGACTCCTTGGCAAGAAGACCGTCTATAAGAAGGCATGCTTCCTCATAGAGCCCTTGTGTCTGATACATCTGTATGCTGAGAATGTTTAGCATACGTCGACTAGGTCCCTCGCTTTCCTTGAGATGCTCGTGGGCACACTCAAGTGCCTGTGGAATGCGTGATAGCACCTTGAGAAGCATAACCTCCAAAACACAAAGGGCATCATAATGAAAAGGATTATCCTCGCGTACAAAAACCCGTTTGGCTTGTCGCACATTGTATAAAGCTTCGGTATATCTCATGCATCCGTAATAGACACATGCGTAGGCCATGAGTATTAAAGGGTCCTCTTTCTGCTCAGGAGTAAGATTCCTGGGATCGACTTGATTGATACTGCAAAGCCTCGCCTCCTCCTCATCGATAAAAAATGAATCGATAAAACGTGAAACTAACGCTGTCATCTCCCTTGACATCACAACGACACTCATTTGCTCGCCCTTCCACTTCATCCTGTATCAAACCAGTCCTAAGGTAGAGTTACTATGTTGATAATCAACTGCTTTGTCAAGATAAATAAAGCACATTTCGGGCACAGAACAGGCCAGTTTTATTAACTGTCAATTAATGAATCCTTAAGCGATTCTTTAGAATGGGTTATGTGATTTGACATCCCTGTCATAACCGCAGAAAAACCCTTGTGGATAACTCAAAATGCAACTGACCTCCACCGCGTGAAGGTCAGGTAACGGTTTGGAGGCGATGCCCGGATTTGAACCGGGGATAAGGGCTTTGCAGGCCCCTGCCTTACCACTTGGCCACATCGCCAGGTATAAAAAAGGTCGGCTCGGCATCATGCCTTTGCCGACCCAGAAATGCCTGGAGCGGAAGACGGGATTCGAACCCGCGACCCCGACCTTGGCAAGGTCGTGCTCTACCAGCTGAGCCACTTCCGCGCAGTATCGTATGGTATCAAATGCACGAGAGCAGTGCAAGCAATATGAGAAGTTTATCCGCGTGGATGCGTGCGTCTGTGCACTTCTTTGAGATGTGTCGGACTCACATGAGTATAAATTTGTGTTGTCGAAAGGTTTGCATGGCCAAGTAACTCCTGGACACTTCGTAGGTCTGCACCACTTGAAAGTAAGTCCGTCGCAAATGAATGCCGAAAGCTATGAGGGCTGATTGTCGTCATGATACCCGCAAGTTTTGCGTACTTTTTCACAATTCTTCTGATGGCATCCTCTGATAGCCTGTTCCCACGCGTAGATACAAATACCGCATCGCCTGAATTCTTGCCACTCAGCTCATGACGGCCCTCTTTGATATATCTATCCAACTTCTCTATCGCTATGGGATACAGCGGTGTGAGACGTTGCTTATTTCCTTTGCCCAGAAGCAGTACAACGCCTTGCTGCAGGTCCAACCGGCTTAGATCAAGTCCTGACAGCTCCCCAACGCGCGCACCGGTAGCATACATGCACTCAAGAAGCGCTGTGTCGCGCAATCCTGCATGTGTGGCGCTATCAGGTGCGGCTAAAATCGCCTCGATCTCCGCTATGCTCAATGTCTTGGGAAGCGATTTTCCAATCTTTGGGGCTCCGAGGAGCTGGGCTGGACTATCGTCGCATACTCCCCTTTCAACAAGATACTCATAATATGCACGTAATGTCGCCATCTTGCGCGCGATCGTCGTTCGAGCATATTGCGCAGCGTTAAGTTCGCCCAGATAGAGGCGGAGTTGTCTGTGATTTGCTTTATATGGCTGCACGTCATGACGCTCGCACCAATTGAAATAATGCGTCAAGTCCGCCTGATACGCACGACATGAGTGTGGCGAGAGCCCTCGAACCGATGAGAGATACGCGATGAATTCCTCAGCGTGATTTGACATACTCTCTCAAATCCTTTTGTGCCCTTTCGGAATATGCGGCGTATCGCTCACGCTTATTTCTCACTCGGCTCTCTAGGGGAGGGATAATGCCGTAGTTCACATGCATCGGCTGATAATTGATCGTTTCAGGATTTGTCGCATAATCAAACAATGCGCCGCTTACCGCCGTTATCGGCAGAATAAATGGGTCCTCTCCCTCCAATCGTGCGGTAACGTTTTTCGCAACATATAATCCTGATGCGATCGCCTCAGTATACCCCTCTGTTCCTGTGATCTGTCCCGCGAACCAGACAAAAGGATGCGAACGTAATGAAAAGTCCTTGTTGCACAATTTTGGAGAATCGATGAATGTATTACGATGCATAACCCCATAGCGAAGAAACTCGACCTCCTCGAGACCGGGAATCATCCTGAAGATGCGTTTTTGCTCAGGCCATGTGAGATTTGTCTGAAATCCAACGAGATTGTATGCCTGTCGATTCGCATCCTCGGCTCGTAGTTGCACGAGAGCGTAGGGCCATCTGCCCGTTTTCGGGTCATCAATCCCCACTGGCTTGAGTGCTCCGAACCGTAGCGCATCCCTTCCGGTCCGAGCAACCTCCTCAATAGGCTGACATGCGCTAAAGAGGTCTTTTGATTCGAACTCACGCTTGATTACCTGTTCACCAGAAAGAAGCGCGTTATAAAATGCTGCGTAGTCGGATTCATCAAAAACACAATTCAGATAATCCTGGCCGCTTCCTTTCCCATAGCGTGATCCGAAGAACGCTTTTTCGTAATCGATGCTGTCAGCATCGACGATAGGAGCAGCCGCATCATAGAACGAGAGGTGTTCGCCCACGAGAGCCTTGATGCTTTCCATGAATGCATCGCTTGCAAGCGGTCCTGTGGCAAAAATGAGACCATCATATTCGCAATCTCTTGAATAAACGAATTCTTCTCTCTTTACAATTATACGAGGATTGGCCTCGATGATCTTTGTGACTTCTTGCGAGAACAGCTCGCGATCGACCGCAAGTGCTGCTCCTGCATCAACTGAGCAGCTCCGAGCGATCTTCAAAAGTTGCGAGCCCATTATCCGAAGCTCTTTTTTGAGAAGCCCCGCAGCAGTAACAGGATCATCACTCTTGAAGGAATTCGAGCACACAAGTTCTGCCAATCCATCGCTATGATGTGCAGGGCCAGAAACAATGGGGCGCATCTCGTAGAGCGTAACCATTAGTCCAGAATCTGCAAGTTGCAATGCCGCCTCGCTACCAGCAAGACCTCCGCCTATAACACCAATATGCTTCATTTATCCTACCGCCAGCAACCTTCCGTCCGGAAGCCGATGAATGAAGCCTTTCAGCTCCAGCATATTCACTGTCACCAATATCGTAACCGTTGCGAGCTCCGCTATCTGAGCAATCTCGTCAACTGACAATGGCATCGGCTGAAGTATTTCAATCATCGCCAACTCATCTTTACTGAGTGTCGCCCTCCGAATATCATACGAAGAAACGTCCTCGTAATCTATAGTAAGAGCAAGCGCATCGATGAGATCCTCTTTGGTTGAAAGTGGCATAGCACCGTTACTCAAAAGATGGTGGGGGCCCGACGATTCGGGAGAGAAAATCGATCCGGGAACCGCCGCAATATCAACATTGAGTTGCTCCGCCCAGTTCACCGCTGAAAAAGTTCCGCTGGGCATCCGCCCCTCAACTACGATAAGAAGATGCGATAGCGCGACAATGAGGCGATTACGCTCAATGAAGGTGTACCTTTTCGGTGTCATCCCCCACTCGAAATGCGACAACACGCATCCCGACTCGATAATCTCTTCAATCAGCCGTGTTGCACCACGCGGATACACTATATCTGCTCCACATCCTAGCACTGCAATCGTTGCACCACCTGCGTCAAGTGCTCCACGATGAGCGGCTTGATCGCACCCTATCGCAGCTCCGGAGTAGACCGGCATATTAAGCTCAGCACACCATGACGCTATCTGTTTGGCCGCTCGGACCCCGTAAGGAGTAGCCTTACGCGCACCTATGATTCCGATACCTCGCCTCAGGGCAGAAGCGTCACCTCTTCCATACAGAGTTTCCGGACACCAGTCGAATTGTCTCAAGTGTTCGGGAAAACGCTCATCGTCCTTTGATATTTCAAATCGATCACTCATGAACTTGTCCACATCCTTCGGTAATTCAATGACTCTGCAACGTGCTCGACACCAACGACCTCTTCGGATTCAAGATCTGCGATCGTTCGCGCAATTGCACTGACTTTATTCAGGGATCTTCCTGACAGCACCAGAGATTCGGCTGCGGTCCTTAGAATTCGTTGGGCGTCTTGGGTAAAGCGGTTTGTTACCAGATACTCACAGAGCGCAGCTGTCTCGACATTATTCTTAATCCGATTCTTTCGAAACGCGAGCGCATACTCCACTCGCTCTCGAATCTCTTTCGTAGTTTGCGCGCCTTTGCGTTTTATCAGCTCTTCCGCGCTTGGTCGAGGAACCGTTATCGTCATATCAATCCGATCAACGAGAGGGCCGCCCAATCGGTTCCGGTACGATTCGATCCGCTGAGCATTGCATACGCACTCCCTGTCACGAGAACCAAAATACCCACAGGGGCAGGGGTTTGCAGTCGCAATCAGCTGGAATCGCGCCGGCATTCTAACCGCTTCGGTTGCGCGGACTATGCTTACCTCACCTGATTCAAGTGGCTGCCTCAGCATTTGAAGGGCAGCTGGTTTGAACTCAGGCATCTCGTCAAGAAAGAGTGCTCCGTTGTGCGCGAGTGTTACTTCACCTGGTCGAATAGGTGACCCTCCGCCGATAAGACCAACAGAAGACGCGCTGTGATGAGGTGATCTGAACGGTGGCTCATTCGAGGGCCTCCATTCAGAATCGACCACACTGTAAACCTGTGCAACCTCAAGAAGCTCTTGGGGTGACAACCGATTCATAATGGAAGGTATTCGTTTTGCGAGCATCGTTTTCCCTGTGCCCGGCTCGCCCATCATGAGCACATTATGCCCCCCAACCACCGCGATAGTAAGTGCCCGAATCGCAGAGTCCTGATTGACAACATCGATGAAATCGTAATCCGATACACCATCAAATGAACCGATAAATCCTTTGGTTTGGCAAGCAGCAAGTTCTGTCTTGGCCAAGGAGAGTATCTGCGCAAGCGAAAAGATCTCTGCCACCGGAACGCAGATAATATCAGATATATCTCCCAAAACACCGGTAAGCATTGAGAGTCCCAGTTTATCGGCCAACAATGAAATGCTGACACTTCCTATCGGTTGCCGTATCTCACCTGTCAAAGACAGCTCCCCCACGACCAAGAATGGATCGAGGAGCTCTTGTGGAAGATGGCCGGCTGCCACCATAAGTCCTAGTGCTATCGGCAAGTCAAGCCCGGATCCAACTTTTCGCACATGCGCAGGTGCAAGGTTTACCGTCACACGCTCCGCAGGTATCGAGAGCCCCGTCGATTTGAATGCCGCGCGAACACGCTCTCTGGATTCAGCTACCGCCGTATCAGGCATTCCAACGATCTGAAATGAAGGAAGTCCATATGCGACTTGAACCTGGACTTCGATAGGTATCGCTTCGACACCGGATAATACTGCCGACGCAACCTTAGCAATCACTACTCTTCTTCTCCGAACGCATTAGGGATATATCGGATATCACCACTGTGCTCATCATGAGCATATACAGCTATCACATCGAATCTTATGCGCTCATATTCAATCTCGCACGTCTTGCTGTAAAGCTTGGCGCATCTGATGTAGCGCCCCTTCTGCTTGCGAGACACTTGCTCCTCCGGAGTTCCGGATTTCAATGACTTTCGTGTTTTTACTTCACAGAACACCAGACAGTCATCGTGAAGTGCGATAATATCGACTTCTCCGAATTGGCATTCCCAGTTTCTCTCCAAGATAATTCCGTCGTGCATCTGATAGAACAGACTTGCGGCAAACTCTCCTTGTTTGCCTAACTTGATATGATCATCGCTCATATCATCACCTCCTGTCTTTAGGATGATGCAAGGCATCTAGCTCACAGATAACTATGGGTTAAGGCAATCTTAGCCAAGGTCATACTCCCAACATAACCCACGATTAATTCGGACCTGGATATCTGGTGTGAAGGGAGGTGATTTCCACATATGTTTTTGGGGTATTCCATACTTACGCTAGACAGTTTTCACCAGATTAAGATGGTCATCTTTCACAGGTGATAAAGATATCCACAGTAGATGCCTAAAAACAAAACAGATGCCCTCTGGACACCTGTTGAATCATGCTCTTTAGTGATATATCTAGTAACCGCGCTCTTTCAAACGAGCACTCTTTCCTACCTTGTCGCGCAGATAGTACAACTTGGCACGACGGACTTTACCACGTCCTGTGACCTCGATTTTCTCAATCTTTGGCGAATGCACAGGAAATGTACGCTCAACGCCGGTTCCAAAGCTAATTTTGCGAACGGTAAACGTCTCGCGATTCGCAGCACCTTGGCGACGGATAACGCGACCCTCGAATACCTGAATGCGCTCACGACTACCCTCAACGATGCGATAGTGAACCTTTACGTTATCTCCCACTTCGAACGGGGCGATATCCTCGTTGATTTGTTGTTGCTCTATAGCATTAATGACATCCATTATACTTCCTTTACTCATACACGCACGCGCCCCATCTTTAGACGCAAGGAGTTAGTTTACCAAACAAACGCATACCCTGCAAACAAGAAATTTACCTGAGTGGCCCAAACCTGCCCAGAGGCCAATAGGTCCAGAAACCTCTTCCATTTACATCCTCGATCGGGGTCGGTCCGAAATCACGACCATCTTGACTGTTGCCCCTGTTGTCACCCATAACGAGCACAGAACCTTCAGGAACCTCAAAGGGGTACTCAAGATGGTTGCCAAGAGGATAGGTCGTCTTCCCATGCACGTAGTCTTCCTCAAGTAACTCGCCATTGAGGTATACTCGACCCTCTTGTATATCGACAGTATCTCCGCCGACTGCGATAACCCGCTTAATCAATTGTGGGTATGCATTCGTTGGATCATCCAAAACGACGATATCGCCATGACGAGGCTTTCCGCCTAACCAAAAAGAAAGCTTATTGGCAAGGACTCGTTCATTTATATCGATAGTCGGCTGCATCGAGCCTGTCGGAATCATAAAGGGTTCAACAAGAAAAGTCCTGATGCCCTGCGCAAGTAAAAATGCAAGTCCGACAAGAACAACAAGTTCAATAAGAAATCGTGTCACCGATTTTGCTGTCATCACTCTTCACCTTCCAGCAGATCGGGACGAAGTTCCCGAGTCCGAATATATGCCTGCTCACGACGCCATTTATCAATCTCACCGTGATTCCCTGACAATAATATCGCAGGAACCTCATCTCCACGAAAACTGGATGGACGCGTGTAGTGGGGATACTCCAAAAGTCCATCATTGAACGATTCGTCCTGCGCACTCTCATCATGCCCGAGAACTCCTGGGAGAAGCCGAGTGACCGCATCGATTATGACGAGTGCACCCAGTTCCCCGCCGGTCAATACATAGTCCCCAATAGATACGATGCGATCCGCAAGCGTATAGACGCGATCATCGAACCCCTCATAGCGTCCGCATACTAAAAGCAAACGCTCGAAGGTGGAGAGCTCACGTGCAATCTTTTGCTTGAAAGAAGATCCAATGGGTGTCAGAAAAACCACTTCAGGCTTGCGAGGGTCCATCGCTACGATTGATTCAACTGCCTCGAAGATTGGCTCGCATTTCATAACCATACCCGGACCGCCACCATACGGATCATCATCGACCGTCTTATGGAGATCGTGCGTCCATTCCCTCAGATCATGCGTATGGACTTCCAGCAAACCCTTTTCCTGCGCAATGCCCAACATCGATACATCGAGTACCGGAGCAAACATCTCAGGAAAAATGGTTAGTATGTCGACTCTCATAAAGGTTCACCTTCAATAAGGCCGGACAAGAGTTTGACCGACACGTACTTGGTATCACCGTCAACAGCTCTCACAACATCGTCAATGACCGGTATAAGTACTTCACCGTATCTTCCGTGAACTACCCACACATCATTTGCTCCCGTGAGAATGATTTCAGAGATCGTTCCTAAATCGCCATAGAGCTCGTCTGTGACCTGATAGCCTACAATTGCGGGATCTACTTCGACCGGTTCAAGCAGCTCATCTCGCACGGCACCACGCGCAACAATGATCGATGCTCCCGCAAGCGGCTTCGCCTCATCGATTGAGTCAAGACCTTCGAAAGACACTTTCACATCATCGCCATGGGCCTCAACTGAGCGAATCTTCCCATTGCGCCAGGAAAGCGGTGGCGGAGTAACCCATGCCTCAATACCGATGAGTTCATCAAAAGAGGCCCCGACACACAATTGTGCCAAGACCTCTCCATTGATTCCAAAACTCTTTTTAATGCGTCCGATGGTTACGAAACGCTGCGTAACCACATTGACTCCTAATTTTCGACTTCGACCTGACAGCCACCCTGGCCAGCGATAGCCCGTGCAAGTGTACGAATGGACTTGATAGTACGTCCATTACGCCCAATCACTTTACCGACTTCGTCTGGATGGGTGGTGATGGTGATAATGAGACCTTCTTCGCCCTCTTCAGCCTCAACGACAACATCGTCGGAATTATCGACGAGTGAGGTTGCGAGATAGCGAACGAGTTCAACAGCAGTATTCTCCATAGGACTACTCTGCAACTTCTTCCTCGACTACCACTTCTTCTTCAATAGTCTCCTCGGGAACCTCGGTCTCATCAGCAGGAACGTCTTCGACGGTCTCTTCCGCTACCTCTTCTTCAGGGGTAGGTTCTGGAAGAGTCTCTTCTACCACGACTTCCTCGGTAGCCTCCTCGGCAACAGCATCTTCCTCAGCCTTAGCAGCTGCAGCTTCTGCTTCCTTGGCAGCTTTAGCCTCGGCCTTTTCAGCAACCTCTGCTGCCTCTTTAGCAACAGCGCGCTTCGATGGTTTGGTCTTCTTCTCAGGAGCCGGCTTATCACCGCGCGCGGCAGCAATCAGTTTTGCGGCTGCCTCAGTAGGCTGAGCGCCCTTTATAAGCCATTCATCTACTTTCACAAGATCGATATCGATCGTGGATGGATTGGTTCTAGGATCATAGCGTCCAACAAGCTCGATATAACGGCCGTTGCGACGTGAGCGTTCATCTGCAACAACCACGCGATAGAAAGGCGATTTCTTCGCACCGTGGCGTGCTAAGCGAATTTTGACTGACAACGAGGTCACCTCCGATAATTACCGTCTTTATTTTGACGATTACTTACAACTTATAACAACCGATTATGATACTTGAAAAACTCCGTTTTGTGTAGGTGCGCCTGCATAAATTTTTCATTCACTACAATAGATAGTTATTGTCCTTGCTCGCAACCTGCAGAGTAACGAGCTTATAGGTCACATATTCGCCAATAACAAGAGGCTCTTGTTTGCAAAGCGCATCCGCTTCTTCGTAGCTTTCGGTTTTAAGTATGACCATGCCTGCCATGCCGGGATATCCCTTGAGGGGACCGCAAAGCTCCAGCTTGCCGCTTTCATCCAACCGCTTTAAATGCGCGACATGATCTTCAATCACCGCTTTAGTGAGCCTGTTGTACGATTTGGGCTTCTCCATCATCATGACATAGAGCGATTGATCCATGGACACCTCCCATTCCGTCTTGACTAGAACCCGGGAAATCCTGAGCCCGGTAATCCGTACTGTTTGCGTTTTTGCTTTTTCTTTCCTTTTTTGCCTTTGCCCTTGCCTGCGCTTTTGTTTTGACCAGGCATCTGTTTCTGCATCTGCTTCATCATCTTACCGGCTTCATTGAACTGCTTGATAAGGCGATTCACATCAGCAACCTGCACGCCTGCGCCTGCAGCGATCCGAGCACGCCTTGAACCGTTCAGCAGCTTGGGATTCGCGCGCTCCTTGCTGGTCATCGAATAAATAATCGCTTCAGTACGATTAATCTGCGACTCATCCATCTGTCCGGCAGCCTGCTTCATCGCTTCGCCACCCGGGAGCAACTTGGTGATGGCACCCAGTCCACCCATCTTTCGCATCTGCTTAATACTCTTCAGAAAGTCGTCGAAAGTGAATTTTCCCCGCATCAGGCGTTCGGCATCATCTTCGGAGTACTCATCCTCGAGATCGAGGTCCGATGCCTTCTCGATAAGACTGACCACATCTCCCATGCCCAGAATACGTTTAGCCATGCGGTCAGGATAGAATTCTTCGAGTGAGTTGGGCTTCTCGCCCATTGAGGCGAATTTGATAGGTTTGCCGGTAATCTCACGAATCGAGAGTGCCGCACCACCACGCGCATCACCATCGAGTTTTGACATAATCAAACCGTCGAAATCAAGACGTTGCGCAAACGCATCGGCTACCGTCACCGCATCTTGACCGGTCATCGCGTCAACTACCATCAGAATTTGATCGGGTCGTGTGGCAGCCTTGATACCGACAACCTCGCTCATCATCTCGTCATCAATGTGAAGACGACCTGCCGTGTCAACAATAACGACATCGAGCATATTGTCTACGGCATACCGTACACCCGCACGCGCAATTTCGACCGGATCGTTCGACTCGCCCCGATATACGGGAATCTGAAGCTCACGACCCAAAGCCTCGAGTTGATCGATAGCAGCGGGACGATAAACATCAGCTGCAACCATGAGAGGCTTCTTACCTTTTTTGCGTAACAGGAAGGCGAGTTTTGCCGTAGCAGTCGTTTTACCCGACCCCTGAAGGCCGACCATCATGATGACGTTGGGCATACGGTTACTAAGTGCAAGCTTCGAGGGAGCTCCACCCAAAAGTTGGGTCAGTTCATCAAGAACGATCTTGACGACCATCTGGCCGGGAGTCAGCGATGAAAGAACATCGGCTCCTAAAGCTTTTTCGCGAACACGCTCGGTAAACGTCTTAACGACCTTAAGGTTGACGTCTGCCTCAAGAAGCGCGCGACGGATCTCGCGCATCGCTTTATCGATATCCTCCTCGCTGAGACGACCTTTGGAAGTCAGCCCACTGAAGATTGATTGAAGTCTATTGCCTAAATTATCAAACATAGTGGTTTAACTATACCGTTATTTATTTGGCTTCACAGAAGAAGTTGATACAATTATCGCTATCTTAGAAAGGTTGATTGATGATCTTGTGCGCCTATCTCTAGGATTACCCAATAAGTGCGCGCGCAAACTCATGGGGGTCGAAAGGCTGCAGATCATCGATGCCCTCTCCCACCCCAAGACGCACAATGGGAATGCCGAGTTCCTTGCTAATGGCAAGTGCGATACCGCCTTTTGCCGTTCCGTCCAGCTTTGTGAGAATCACCGCATCGAGAGCCAGTATCTTATTGAATTCGCGGGCTTGAACCAATCCGTTCTGTCCGGTCGTCGCATCCATAACAAGCACCGTAAACGTGGGCGTCTTGCTCCTCTCACGCGTTACGCGTTGCACCTTCTCAAGTTCACGCATCAGGTCAGGTGAATTATGTAGACGTCCTGCTGTATCAATCAATGTGAGATGTGCGCCATTCTCCTCAGCATATTCAACGGTCTCGAATGCTACTGAGGCGGCATCGGAGCCTCGGTCACGCTTGATGATGGGTACTCTTGCCCGCTCCGCCCAGATATCAAGCTGTTCTGAGGCAGCCGCACGAAATGTATCCGCGCTACCCAGCACAACCGTCTTCCCTTCATCAACCGCCTGCTTGGCAAGCTTTCCGACAGAGGTGGTTTTGCCTGTTCCATTGATACCGACCGCAAGAACAGTCACAGGACTGACATTGAAGGGATCTCCTGAGGTCTCGAATTCTTCAGCGATTGCACGAACAAGGTGCTCTTTGACCTCATCAACCGAATCAAATGCTTTTGCAGCGACTTCACGTTTGAGTCGCTCGACAATTTCATCGGAGGCATCGATTCCCAGATCAGCCATGATGAGCGTGTCACCCAAATCGTCCCAGAAATCGTCATCCAGATCGACTCCGCGACCAACAAGTGCATTGAGCTGTCCAGACAGACGTTCCCGGCTCTTGCTCAGCCCTGCATTTATCTTGTCATACCAGCTCATTATTGCGGCTCGTTCGGATCATATCCCAAGGACTGCAGTGCACCCTCGAGTCTTTGACTCACCAGCTTTGATACGCCGTCTGATTGCATCGATACACCATAGAGGACATCGGCCATCTCCATCGTGCGTCTTTGATGGGTCACAATCACAAATTGAGTAGTGTCACGCATCGTATTGATGAATGCGATAAAACGACGGAGGTTACTGTCATCAAGCGCAGCCTCAACCTCATCCAAAACAAAGAATGGGCAGGGACGCACGCGGTCCAACGCAAAGAGAAGCGCCAACGCTGATAAAGAATTCTCCCCGCCGGACAACAGTGACATCTTGCGAACTTTCTTACCACGTGGCTGAACGACATACTCGACACCTGAGGTGTCGACGTCATCAGGATCAGTCAATATCAACTGCGCGCTTCCACCGGGAAACAGTATCGCAAATATATCTTGAAAGTGACTGTCGACCTGTTCGAACGTGTCAAGGAACCGTTCTCGCATCTTTTTGTCGATTGCATTCACGACTTTACCAAGTGTCTTTCGCGCTTGAGTCAAATCATCCATCTGCGCACGCATGAAATCGCTACGTTCTTTGAGCATGTCGTATTCTTGAGCCGCAATCGGATTGACCGCACCCAGATTCGTCAGTTTCTTTCGAAGCGCGATCGCCTCATCCTCGGCAAGTTGACGATCCTCAAGCACTGGTACCTCAAGAGCGATTTCCAGAGGAACGCCGTGATCATCAACGATAGCGCGAACAGCAGCGTTTACCCGTACATCCAGCTGTCCTTTTTCAATCTTGACGTCGGATAGTCCCTCGCGCTCTTGGGTAACCTGCTCTTGAGAGCCCTTCACTTTATCCTGAGCCTCACGAATGGTATCACGCAGGCTCACGGAATCCGTCTGCTCGAACTGTGCGCGATCAGCAAGACTGTGCGACAGGGCATCCGCCTTCTCATGAAGCATCGAGCACTGCTCGCGAAGCGGCGCGACCCGCTCATGCATCATCTCAAGCTCATGACGCACCGAGGCTGCTCCCGATATTACCCGCTCGAGCTCTTGCGCCTCTCTGCTTGCCTGTGTATGGATTTGTTTCATATAGGAATCACGCTCAGCCACCTGAGCGATTTCTACCTGACATTCATTGAGTGCGCCCAGCAGTCGTGTTTCTTCAGCAAACCGTGAGTCACGATCCCCTTCGACCCGAACGATTGCCTCGCTGCTCTGCGTCGCCTCTTTGGTGTATTGGTCGATTTCCTCATCGAAACTTGCCTTATCGCGCCTTGCAACCTCAAGCTCTCGATCGATTTCCTCTGATCGGATACTCAAGGCATCCTGCTCATTGGTCATCGCATTGAATGATTCCTCGCTTCGAGCCACATCAAGAACCGATGACGCGCGCTCTCCTGTGAGTTCCGCTAATCTCTGCCCCACCTCGAAGGCATCTTGCTGAGCAGATGAAAGTGCCTCCTCAGCGACGGCGAGCTCTTTCTCAGTATGCGTTGCGTCTTTTTGCAACTGCGGGATGCTTTCTTGCAGTTGAATGATTCGACGACTGCGATAAAGCGTTCCCTCACGGCTCGTTTGCTGACGCCCGCACGTGATTTTGCCGCTGGGCCAAATTATCACGCCATCACGCGTCACGTAACGAATACCGGTATTATTTTTCGCACCATAAAACGCCTCATCGAGCGTATCGACGATAAACACATCGCCCAAAAGCAGTGACAAGGCCTCGTGATACTGATCTTCGCATGCAATGAATTCGGTAACACGAGTACCTATCGAAGACTGGGGTAACTGAACCCTGGCAACTTCGAGCGGAACGAGGGACATATCGCATTGATTGACCGCTCGTACATCTTTGACAATCGAATGGGTACCTTCTATATCAGATACGAAAATGCCCCATAGGTCGGGTCCGAGCAACTGTTCAACGATCTCTTCAAACTCGGGTACAACGGTAAGAGCTTCAGAAATACGTCCTCGGTAACTTGAACGCTTCTCGACCTTTTTGAGCACTTTATCCGTATCAGGCGAAGCCGATTGCATCGCGACATTGAGATCTTCGAGACCTTTGAGCTCAGCGCCCGCGTTAATCAGGCTCTCACGTGTTCTATCGGCATCCTGCTTTCGCGTCTCGACCACACGGGTACGCTTGTTTATATCGGATTCGGCCAAAGTCATCTCTCGGCGCACATGCGTCAGCGCTGTATCGAGCTCTTCGAGTTTCGCACGACGTTCGCGTAACGCCTCGGCACCTACGGTAAGCGTCGCATCCAATGTAGCCAACCGCTCGACAAGCATCGATTTTTGAGTCTCGAGTGACTGAATCGTTTGGTCCGACTGATTGCGATTCACCGTCGCGCGGTCCGCCTGAGCACTTGCCGTGCGCTGCGCATTTCTCAACTGCGCAAGTTCCTCATCAAGTGCCGAGCGGGCTTTTTTGAGCGTCTCGCTCTCCTTGCGAAGCTCACTTAACTGCTCATAGAGTCCTTTGAGCTGACCTTCGGTCTCACTTCGTGAGGTAGCAAGTTCATATACCTGACCGCGGGCCGAATCTATGCGCGCATTCGCATCAGCCACCCGAACCGTCAACTCATCCATCTTCGATGAGATATTCTTCTCTTTTTCACTGATAAGCGCGATGATCCCCTCAAGACGTTCCAGCATTCCGCTTACTTTTCGGCGTTGCTCCGACAAGTCACCGACAAACAAGCCCTTTTCCTCAAGCAACAGCTGGAGTTTCTCGAGTTCACCCTCTTGGGATTCGAGTTGATATTGCGCGACATCGATCTGGGCCTCGGATTCCTTCTCACGTTTGAGAACCGATTCCCACTGCTCCTGCAACTGGCGAAGATCATCAACCGCAATCGCGACTTCAAGATCGCGAAGCGCGCTTGTGATGCCCTTTTGTTTTTCCGCGCGTGCCGCCTGACGTTGCATCGGGCGGAGCTGCCTATCTATCTCATGTGTGATGTCACGTGCCCGCTCAAGATGCGCATCAAGGGCAACTAGACGCCTCAGGGCACGTTCTTTGCGTTTCTTGTGCTTGAGAGTGCCTGCGACTTCCTCTATAAGCGCACGACGCTCCTCAGGTTTCGATTTGAGCGCCTCATCGATGCGTCCCTGGCTGATGATACTGTGCATTTCACGGCCCAAGCCGCTGTCATGCAACAGATCAAGGATATCCATCAGGCGAGCCGGTGCTTTGTTTATTAAATACTCACTCTCACCGCTTCGATACATGCGGCGGGTGAACGTAATCTCTTCAAATTCAAGAGGTATCGCATGATCGCTGTTGTCTAACACGAGATCGACTTCGGCAACTCCGACACCTTGCCGCGCAGACGATCCGGCAAAGATAACATCCTCCATTGTCTGACCGCGAAGCGACTTCGCGCTTTGTTCTCCCAATACCCACAAAATCGCATCGGTGATATTGGATTTTCCTGAACCGTTAGGGCCGACAACGCAAGTAACGCCCGGCTCAACCGCAACGACACTGCGATCCGCAAACGACTTAAAGCCCTTCAATGTAAGTGACTTGAGATACATACAGCTAGTCTATCATCTCAGATAGCGCAAACGCTGCCGCTGCAGCTTCCGCCTGCTTCTTCGTCTCACCGGTTCCCGTACCGGCAGGCTTTCCGTCAATAAGCACTTCTGAGGTAAATGACGGAGCATGCGCGGGACCCTCAGAATCAACAATCTGATACGTCACAACGCTGCCGATTGCCTGCATCCTCTCCTGAAGCTCAGACTTAGGACTTGCGGCTGCTTGGGCCGTCTCCAACGTGATATATTCGCCCAAACAATCAAGAACCCATGTACGAGCTGGCTTTATTCCGCCATCAAGGTAGAGTGCTGCGGTAAGTGCTTCAAACACATCCTCAAGTGCCGAGCGCAATCCTCTCAGCTGAGATGACTCTTCGCTGGGACCGAAAACTATCAAAGCATCGAACCCGAGGCTCAATGCCTTATCAGTCAAAAATGCGCCGTTGACGACACTGATGCGAACTTTGGTAAGCGTTCCTTCGTTTGCCTCAGGAAAACGACGGTATGCTTCTTCGCCCACAATCAGGCCGACAATCGAATCTCCGAGAAACTCGAGACGTTCGTAACTGTAGCGAGGATCAGCCTCAACCGCAGATGGATGCGTCAATGCGCGCACAATCAAGTCCCGATCATTGAATCGATAATCAAGAATCTCTTCAATGCGAGTAATACGCTCCTCAATGGGAGGCGTCAGTTCAGATAACGAGGGATGCATTATCCCGCTTTTGAAAGAATGAAATCGACGGTTTGCCCGACAGTCTTGATCGACTCGACCGACTCCTCGGGAATCTCCACCTCGAACTCTTCCTCAAACGCCATGACAAGCTCGACCAAATCAAGCGAGTCCGCATCGAGGTCCTCGACGTAGGCGGCTGATTCGATGATTTCCCCAGGCTCACGATCGAGGGTTTCCGAGACAACTTTAATGACCTTAGTCAATGCATCACTACGATCCATATTGATTTCCCTTCATATTGCCAACGCACGTATTATATGCGAAATCAGGCTTGAGGAAGTGCTGATGAAATCTTTTTCGTCAACTCGTTACGAATAGCGGTAGCCGTAGCACGAATGCCATTTGCGATGGCTGTGGCGTTTGAGGAACCGTGCCCTATCACGACGACACCCTTGACTCCCAGAAGCGGAGCTCCCCCAAACTGATCGGGGTCCATCTCAGCCTTAAGTTTTTTCACCTGGCCGACAAGCGGAAGTGCGCATAGCCTGGAGAACAAGTTGACGGTAAGTGCCCCCTTGACTTGCTGGAGAACGACTTTGCTGGTCCCCTCCAGCGTCTTGAGCGCAACGTTACCCGTAAATCCATCAGTCACGATGACATCTGTTCCACTCGTAAGGATCTCCTTACCTTCGACATTACCGTCAAAATGAGGTACTGATTCTTTGAGAAGACCGAATACTTCTTGAGCAAATACGGAACCCTTGCTATCCTCTTCGCCTATATTGAGCAAACGGACTGTGGGGTCAGCAATACCCAGAGCCGCTACCGCATACGCTTGCATCATGACTGCGAATTGAACGAGATACTCAGGCTTACAGTCAGCATTGGCGCCGATGTCGCCCAAAATGACAGGTTTCGGCACGCCGGGAAGCACCGCTGCAAGCACGGGACGAGTCACACCTTTGATGCGTCCGATGCCCAGCGTGGCAGCCGCCATGGCGGCACCGGTCGATCCTGCACTAAAGAAGCCGCCTGCCTCACCGGACTTGACAAGCTTGCATCCCACAACAATGGATGAGTCCTTTTTCGAACGAATCGCATTGGCGGGATGCTCATCCATCGCAATGACCTCGCTGGCCCCGACGCACTGCACACGGTCAACACCCTCCAAAGAAGCGATCGCACCCGGAAGTCCGACTGCGATCACACGTAAATCCTTATCAAGCTGAACAGCTTTACGGATTCCTTCGACCACAACCTCAGGCGAATGATCTCCGCCCATAACATCAACCGCTACAATTGCTTGATTCATCTCGTCCTCAATCCATTCAAAATGCAAAAGGGCAGGTCACTGCCTGCCCGATTGGCTAATCGTCAATTACTATGACTTCCTTGCCTTTGTAGTACCCACAGCTGGAGCATACGTTATGAGGAAGCTTGGGATCGTGGCACTGAGGACATTCCTGAATGTTCTTTGCCTCGATCTTATGACTGGATCTACGAGTGTTAGTAACAATCCGACCCACTTTTCTCTTTGGTACTGCCATGTTATATACCTCTCTTGCTTACAATTTAACGCAGTTGAGTATTGTACCATAAGTGCATAGATGAATAAGACCGTTCGGGAAAAGCGTCCCTAGTGCGAATTGTGGAAGGTGCAATTCGCACTAGGGACTATCTGGGGTAATCATTCAGTGAATTCAGGTACTAAAACCCCGATCACCACGTATCGCGCATCATCAAACTCGAAACTGCATGTGGAAAGGGTGACGAATCGATCGCCTTCGATATATTGCACCTCACTTGAAAAAGTCGTCATTTCCGAAGCGTAGTTCAAAAGCCCTCTCAAATTCGCTTCATACATAAACGCTCTCTCGCGCCACATGCCTGCATCGATAACACACCCATATACAAGATCAATGCGATAATTTCCTTGCTCGGTATAAAGATACAGATAGGGATGTCTGTCGAAGTAATCCTGTTTCTTGTATTCCACCAGGGACCCGAACATTTGTCCGGATTGCATATGGTGACCGTAAATGATACTGAGCTTGCTGGAAAAATCCCGCTTTGAGTTATAGTCCAAAAACAGCGACCCATTTGCATTAGGCGTTCCATCTGGCAGATAAGAGAGATACCAGCTGTAATCACTCGCCCCCATCACAGGGTAATCGATAGGGGTCTCAGGAGAGTAGAGCCATCCAATTGAATCATCATTAATTAGTCTGAGCGCCTGAAAATCAATAGCGCGTTCAGGTATCTCGACCTGTGGCGCACGCTCTTTCCTAGCGAGACTCTCAGGAGAATCGGATCGAACACTCTCCCTAAGTTCCTCGTAGGCCTTATCTGCCTCAGTGTATACCTTTTGGATATTGCGATAATTGGTCAAACTAAAAGCGAATGCACCTATCGCAACTATGAGAGCCACCCGGAGAAAACGCTTTCTCCATACACGCTTCCTCATGATATCCGCAGCGCCACTTTCATTACTACGCGCACGCGCCTCCCCCTCGAACCTCTCTCTGCTTTTCGCTGTAGAGGAGATAAGCGCAGTAAAACACGATGAATCCACTAACAATCATCGTTACTATCAAACGAGTAGGATTTGCATAGTCGCCGGTTTTTGGGCCAACAGGAGCTTTCGCGGGTGGGTCCGGAGGCAAGGGAACGCTAGGGGACGTGTAGGTATTGATGAACGACAGGGAGTCCACTTGTCGATTCGAGCCATTCGTTACCACACGAGCCAATTCAAGCTGACCGTTCACATCCTTTACCACATCAGTAATCGTATATACCGTTTTATCATAGGCATAGTTGGGCACAGCGTCATCGACTTCGATGACGGTATAGTAATATGCCCCTGCCTTCGTGTATGACCACGTTCCAAACTCCGTCTCTCCCGATCCGACAACGGTAACCGTCTTGACACCATTGACACTTCCCTCCGGCATAGGATCTCCGGGATCGGCCGCGATCAAAGAGAAGACAAAGGTGCTTGCCTGAGACGGATTGCCCGATACTGTCTTTCGCACTGGCGGGTCGACCATGAGGCTTCTGTCGG
>Ga0209737_10000105_pt1 | contig 75217 bp, 68 predicted proteins | sample TergutCu122P3_FD_187284 | JGI IMG/M metagenome (GOLD analysis project Ga0209737, IMG submission 187284) | Cubitermes ugandensis P3 segment gut microbial communities from Kakamega Forest, Kenya - Cu122 P3 (SPAdes) (version 2) | ecosystem: Host-associated > Arthropoda: Insects > Digestive system... | reverse complement strand
GTGTGTGTGTGTGTGTTACACAATTATTTGAGATAGCCAAGGGATTTGGAAAAAAGTTATCAACAAAAAGACACATAATATTACTCATGATTTTTTTCACTCACACATTCAGAAATGCACCCGCAAAAATACTTTTTTTTTTAAATAATCAAAAAACGGTTATTTGAGTGTATTTTATTTAGTCGAGACATTAATGTCGTGACCAAATTATAGCTTTAATACTTTCAACGTTTTCAAAGCAGGGTGATAGCTATGTTCTGTGACATTTTCTGCATTGCATATCCGATTAAGTTTATGATATTCAGTTTTTTGACTTCATTTTTTTGCAAAAAAAACGATTAAATAATACAGTTTTTCGCCTCTCGCACTACGCGGATAATATGTTATTAGCCTAACGCCGTAGGCGTGATACCTAAATAACCCTGCACTACACTTCGTTTGCACAGGGTTATTCATATTTTGTCTCCTATGGAGACAGAGGATGAGTATATGTAGGGTACAATAACAATGAAAAACTGCCGCCAAAAGGCAGCAGTTTTCCAATTTAAAACTAAAAATTATGGAAAAATAAAAAAGTATTACTTGAGAATACCTTTTTTATGAGCATCAGCAATAGCATTCCAAGCTCCTTTTTTGCTAATATTGCGAATTCCTTTTGCCGAAACTTTCAACATTACCCATCCGCCTAATTCAGGAACATAGAATTTCTTATTATGTAAATTGGGATTAAATTTTCTTTTTGATTTGATATTGGAGTGTGAAACATAATTTCCAACAATCGCTTTTTTTCCGGTAATTTGGCAAACTCTTGACATTTCGAATCTTCTTTTAAAAGGTTTTTTCTTTCTTTTTCGGGGGTGCGAAAATATACTTTTTTTTATATCTATTTCAATACCCAATAGTTTTTATCAATTTGCATGGCAAAATGTTTGGCATTTTCCTCATTATCAAATACTCCAATGGCTACGCGAATGCGTGGATTATCAGGATGAACAATTAATTTTGCGTGATATTTCTCTAAGTTTTGTTGCTTTATATGACGCAAAGCGTCTGCTTCATTCGCAAAACTTCCTGCTATTACATAATATTTTCCTTCTTTATAAGATAGATATTTATCATTAGATTCCATTGGAGAAGTTTTAGGACTAGTGCTATTTTCTTCTTCGTTTAATACACCCATATCTTCTTCGTTATCGTCAAACGTATTGATTTCATCCATTACTTCTTTCATCAAACTGTCAATATATGCCATAGTTTCTACACCGGCATTGTTTGAATGCACGTTAACTTTATTCTTTGTGAAGGTAGCTTGGTAAAAACTATAAAGTTTATCTTTCAGGAACAAAGCGCCTAACGTTGCAAACGCTATAAAAATGATTAATGCAAACCAAAACTTATCCGATTTTTTCTTTTTTTTACCTAGCATAAGTCGTTTGTCTTTTACGGGTTCGTCAATAGCCCGATGATTTTGTGGGAATGCAGATGCATTAAAACTTACCGTAACTTGTTCAGGGGCACTAATGATCTGATTATTTTCTTCTTTAATTTTAGATGGCGCCGAAACAGGTTCAAATCCTTCATTTTCAATATTTAATTGTGAATTTATTACACTTTGAAAAATCATTTTTCCGGAAAAATCTCTCGAAAACGTACCAAAATCATCAAAAAAAATAGTCTTGTTATGTTCTAATCCTTTTTCAAGCAAATCAAGCCATTCAGAAATTTGAGACTGTGCCTCATCTATCCTTATTTGTTTCCATCTTGAAACTTTACTTACAAAATCAAAACCTTCCGCATCTTTTGAGTATTCAAATTCAATAATATTTTGAGGAGGAAAAATAATCTCTTCTTTAACTTGTGCCGGAACTTTTTTCACATAAAATGTTCCTAATCCGGTAATTATTACGGAGTTTTCTTCCAAAAGCGCGCGAATTAACGAAGGGATGACCATGCGGGATAGATTATATAGGTATATTCTTCAAGTCTTCCGGTGTATCAATAGCTATACTTTCATGATGACAAATTTGAACATGAATAGTAAAGTCATTTTCTAACCAGCGGAGTTGTTCCAATCTTTCTGCTTCTTCAAGTGATGATACCGGAAGCTGCGTAATTTGTTGTAATATATCGTTGCGGTAGGCGTAGATGCCGAGGTGCTTGTGTGCAGTGTACGGGTATAGCTCGCGCCCGTACGGAATAGGAAAACGAGAGAAATAAAGCGCTTTATTTGAGTTTGTAAAAACTATTTTTACTTTGTTTGGATTGTTCAATTCTTCTTCAATGGTAATAGGTTTAGCCAATGTAGCAATTTGAATATGGTGATTATCAAACAAACTAGATAGTAAGTTTATTTCCTCTTTTCTAATAAAAGGTTCATCGCCTTGTATGTTTATTATAATATCGGTATTTCCAAAATTCAACATTTTTGCTGCTTCTGCACAACGATCAGTGCCTGAAGCATGATCCGGATTTGTCATAACAATTTTTCCGCCAAAGTTCTCTACTATTTCTTTTATTCTTTCATCATCAGTAGCAACAAAAAGATCATCTAAATCAGCATCTTTGCATCTTTCATATACATGCTGAATCATAGGTTTGCTATGAATAAGCGCCAACGGCTTTCCCGGAAACCGAGAAGAAGCGTAGCGCGCCGGAATGATGCCGATTTTCATCAGACTATATTATTTTATACCTAATTCCGCTTTAACTTGAACAGTTAAATCATCAGTTGGCGAAGAAAACATCAGTGTTGTGATATCAAAAATATAGTTGTAGTGATTAACTTTGGCTACTTTTCTAATCGCATCCAATAGTCTGTTTTTAAAAGGTTCCAGCAATTCCAATTGTTTATCTTGAATATCCGCTTCCATAGATTGTGCAAACTCTTGAATCCGTTTTAATATAGCTCCCAATTCATCTTGTCTTATTTTTAATACGGCTTGTGAAGTACCGGGGGTATTCGCCAATCTTTCAAATGCAGCTTCTTTTTCTTTAAACTCTTTTACCATTTGTTCGCCAACAGCTTGCAATCCGGCCGCATAGTTTATCACAACATTTTGAATCGAATCAATACCTTGCATATTTCTCATTATCTCACCATAATCTACATGACCGAATTTGGATTGAGCGAAACAATTAAAACAGAAAGCAGAAAACAGAAAACAGAAAACAATTTTTGATTTATGATTTATGATTTTCGATATACTCATAACTTTAAATTTTAAATTTTTAAACTCTTACTTAACTCCCAGTTTTCTCCTCACAAGTGGCGTTACATCGTCTCCACCTTCATAGTAAAGTAAAATTCGTGTATCAAAAATGTAATTGTATTTGTGTTCTTTAGCTACTTCATTGATCGCATTTTGTATTCTTTGCTCAAAAGGGGCAATTAAGCGGCGTTGTTCTTCTTCATAATCTTCTTGAACATTGTATTGAAACTCTTGTATTCTGTTTTGAAGAGTTATCAACTCATCTTCCCTCAACTTTCTAATAGAAGCCGACATAGTACCTGCTTCTCTGTCAAATCTATCTTTTTTGGTTTCAAACTCATTCATCATATTTTCATAAAGCGTTTGCACTTCTTTATGGAAATCCATCAATTTTATTTGAATAGAATCTATTCCGGGCATCACTTGCATGATCTCAGTTGTGTTTACATGTCCATATTTTTGCGCAAAGGCAGAAGCCATGCAAATTAAGCATGCAGCTAAAGTTAATGTGATTTTTTTCATTCTTTTGTTATATATTAAACTATGATTAGTCTCTCACTACTATTCCTAAACGTTTTAAAATTTCATCATTTAAATCGAATCTAGGATCGGCAAATACAATGGTCATAGAGCCTGCCACATCAAAAACAAAAGCATACCCTCTGTCTCTTGCATATGCTTCGATGGCGTTAAAGACTCTGTCCTGTATGGGTTTTACCAACTCTTCTCTTTTTTTAAACAGGTCACCATCCCTGCCAAAACGTCTTCTTTGCATCTCTTTTGCCTCCTGCTCTGCTTGAATGATCTCTTCTTCTCTTTTAATTCTAAGATTTTCCGGTAAAGTAATTGCTTCTACTTGATATCTTCTATACATCGAATCAATAGTAGCAAACCTTGCCTCAATTTCTCTTTGCCAGTTTGTAGCCAATCTATCCAATTCTCTTTGAGCTTCATTATATTCGGGAATGTTACCCAGAATGTATTCAGAATCAATATACCCGTACCTTTGGGAGAATGCCGATAACGACAAACAAATGGTTAGCGCGATTAATAAAAGGACCTTTTTCATAAAAAATAATTTTAAATTTGTAACGTGTTTTTCAAATAATTATTATAATTAAATTCTATATTTTACATTTAATCAATAGATGAGTTGATAGAGATATGGAAGTGTCCTCTATTAGCGCCGGGTCTGTGTGGAACTTCATCAAATCCGTAGCCCCAGTCAAATCCGAGTAATCCGAACATTGGCAAGAATATACGAATACCGACACCTGCGGATTTATAAAGTTTGAATGGTGAATACTGGCGTTTATCTAACCAAGAATTTCCGGCTTCTACAAAACCTAACAGAAAAATGGTGGCGCTTGGATTCAATGTAATGGGATAGCGCAATTCGGCAGTAAATTTATTAAAGATGGCGGCGCCTACGGGATTTCCATATACGTGAGGCGTTAATGAGGCATCAGCGTAGCCGCGCATACCAATCACTTCCCTTCCGTCTAAAGCATAATTTCCTAAACCGTCGCCACCCAAATAGAAGCGTTCAAACGGAGAAATACCGATATTTCTATTGTAAGCTCCCATAAATCCTGACCTGAAACGCACATTAACTACCAAATTCTCTACCAAGCGTGTAAACCATGAAATGTTGAATTTCCATTTATGCAATTCTAGCCAACGGTATTTTTCTTGTGGTGAGGCTTTTGCATAATCTATATTTGAGAAAAGTGAATAAGGAGGCGTCGCTTGCACCGAGAACATAATTTCAGAGCCTTGACGCGGATAAATAGGCGCGTCCACAGAGTTTCGTACAACCGTAAAAATATAACTGATATTGTTTGAAAATCCATTAGCAAATATAAAAATAGAACCATAATTTTGTACGTGATAACGCTGATATAAAAGCGTATGCGATACTTGGAAGTAGTCATCCGGCCATTTTAACTTTTGACCATAAGATAAAGAAAGTCCTAAGATTCTGATAAAACGGTGCCGTTCATCAGTTCTTTTAGAGCCGTCAGTTTGAATTTGATAACTTACAGTTGTGGTTAAAGAGTTGGGTTTTCTGCCTCCTACCCAAGGTTCGGTAAATGATGCAGTATAATATTGGTACCACCTTGCATTGGTAGAGGCTCTGAATTGTAGTCTTTGTCCGTCTCCGGCAGGGATGGGTGTCCATGCTCCTTTTTTAAACATTTTTCTAGCCGAGAAGTTATTAAATGTAACCCCGACACTCAATACTAACCCGGTAGCCCCGTATCCCAGTGAGAGTTCCAATTGATCGGAAGAAGCTTCTTCTACCACGTATTCCAAATCCACAGTTCCATCTGCTTCATTTGGTTTTGGGATCACATTTATGGATTCCTGATTAAAATATCCCATGGAAAGCAGCATCTGTTGCGAGCGTATCAAGTCGGCTCTGTTAAACATTTGCCCCGGAATGGTCGTTACCTCGCGCAAAATTACTTTATCGCTGGTTTTATTGTTGCCGGAAACCGTTATTCTATTGTATCTGGTTTGTTTTCCTTCATTAATACGAATCTCCAAATCAATAGAATCTCCCTCAACCCTCACCTCAATCGGAATGGCACGGAAAAACAAATATCCGTCATTCATATAAAGAGAGGCTATATCGTTACCGTGTCGATCTTGCATTAACCTTTCCTCCAGTAACGATTGATTATAGACATCTCCTTTGTTAATATTGAGAATCTCTCTTAAAAGCTGGGTGGGAAATTTTGTATTTCCTACAAATTCAATATTTCTAAAGTAGTATCTATTGCCTTCGTTAATATCTATAAAAATATAGGCAAAACCGTTATCAAAGATTACCGTATCAAATCTTATATAGGCATCTCTAAATCCAAAATCATTTAATTTATTAATCAAATTCACTTTATCATCTTCATAATCCTCTCTCGTGAATTTAGATGATTTCATGATTCTAAGCTTTATTCTATCAGAAAAATAGTCATCCAAATGTTCAAGTAAGTCTTTCGATCTGTAGTAATCCATGTTTCTTACCATGAACATGAACATTGTATCAGCTTTCGACATGGGTTCAAATCGTGATCTTTCCTTAGTGCCCCGCATTGCCTTGGTTAGTTTTCCGTGCGGAATACTAACTCCGGTAATAAAAATACGATCAATTTTCACCTTTTTCCCTTTGTCAATATGGAAAATAAGGGTTACGCCGTTCCTGACTTTATCATCGGGCTTCACTTCCACATTCACTTCCACATTATAGAATCCTTTTTCGACAAAATATTTTCTAATTACATTAATACATGTTTGGATCATGTTTTCGTTTACGATGTTGCCTTGTGCCAATTTAATTCTATCGCGCAAATCGTTTTCCTGTCCTTTCCTAATTCCTCTAAATCCAAAGGACACCAAGCGGTTACGTTCAGTTACATGTATATTAATAAAAGCCATATTGTCTACCACACGCGTAAGCGTAACTTCTATATCTTCATATAGTCCTGATTTCCAAATATTTTTTATGGATTTTGAAATTTCCTCTCCCGGAATGTCAATCACATCGCCTACTCTGAATAGAAGCAGGCGTGTGTCGAAATTTACAACTCCTGTATAGGTAATTCCACCTATTTCATAAGTTTTTGGCGAAGAAAAATCCACTACGAGTCCCGGATTATCTTCCTCCGTAGTTAGTTTTATTTGTCCGTAACAAAATAAACTACACATACTTAGTAGAACCAATAAGAGAAACGGCTTCCAGTGATGATAAGTCATGGATGGGGTTATAATTAATCGGCAAATATAGAAAAAAATGATTACGACTTTAATCACAAGACAAGCTCAATATCTTCTTCAAATTTTGAAGAGGTATCTAAGAGAACAAAGCTATACATAATAATATTGACTCACACTTTTCCAGTGCTAGAAAAAAGATTTAGCTTAATTTTTATTTCCTACATCTTTATTTCAAAAAAAAATCTATTTTTGCCGTCCAAATTTAAAACCCGAAGAAAATGAAAAAAGAGATTCATCCAAAAGAATATAGAGCTGTGGTTTTCAAAGATATGTCGAATGAATATGCGTTCTTAAGCAAATCTACAGTAAATACGAAAGATACCATCGTTTGGGAAGACGGCAAGGAATATCCGCTCATAAAACTTGAGATTTCCAATACATCGCATCCTTTCTTCACCGGAAAGATGAAGTTGGTGGACACTGCCGGCCGTGTGGATAAATTCCGCAGCAAATATGCAAAACATTTAGACAAGAAAAACTAAAACGCAGAAAATATCGTTTAAAATTGAGGCTTTTCCAAAGAAAGGTCTCAATTTTTATTTTACAAAGTTATGAATATCATTTTATTCGACAATCAAACAAGAACACATTTGCTTCCTTTTACTTTCACGCGCCCTGTGGCGGAAATTAGAGTCGGCATTACCACCATTCGCGAAAAATGGGAACGCGCCTTTAAAACCGAATGTTCGTTTTTTACGCAGGATTATCTATCGGAACTTTTTCTTTGTAAAGTTACGGATAATAACTTATTTATTTCCGGGAATTTATTGCCTGACACGCAATTAGCAAATGCAATCAAAACGTTGAGCATAGGTGAGGTTTTAAAGGATCGTGAAAATCGTGTGTTGGCTTTGCGCGCGGGAAGTTTCGAAGAGTTTTCAGCATTAGAAAATTTTAACACAATAGTTCACCCTCATGAAGTTGTGAGTATTAACTTCAAACATGATATAGTTGCATTAAATGATAAGGTATTAATTAACGACTTCAATGACCTTACAAAACGCAGAAAAAGTGGCGTTTTAAGTGCTTCAAATACATTAATCGGCAATCCGAAAAATATTTTTATAGAAATGGGCGCTAAAATTGAAGGTGCAATTATAAATTGTGAAACGGGACCGGTGTATATCGGAAAAAACGCACAAATTATGGAAGGAAGTTGTATACGTGGTCCTTTTGCATTGCTAGATGAATCTATCATAAAAATGGGCGCTAAAATTTATGGCGCCACCACAATAGGCCCTCATTGCAAAGCAGGTGGCGAAATTCAAAATGTGGTAATGTTCGGCTACTCCAATAAAGCGCACGACGGCTACCTTGGCAATGCCGTAATTGGCGAGTGGTGTAACATTGGCGCCGGAAGCGATGCTTCAAACTTGAAAAATAATTACGGAGAAGTGGCGCAATGGGATTATGCCATGAAGTCGTACGAAAATACGGGATTGCAATTTTGTGGATTAATGATGGGCGATCACTCCAAGTGTGGCATTGGCAGCATGTTCAACACAGGAACTGTTATTGGAGTGGGTTGCAATTTATTCGGCTCCGATTTTCATAGAAGTTTTGTGCCCTCATTCTCAACAGGGAACCGTAACAAAGGTTATGCTCAATATTCTATAGAAAAAGTATTAGAATCGGAGCGGGCTATGTTTTTACGAAGAGGAATGGAAATGAGTGAGGCTTATAGCAAAATGCTTGCCCATTTAAGTACTATTTTTTAACCATTTTCGTTACATTTTCAAAAAACTCATACATATGAAGAAATTAATTTCTATTCTAATCTTTTTATTTTCTATCATTTTTTGTTATGCCGATGTAGGCATGTGGCTGCCCATTTTATTAAAACAAAAGGAAGCCGAAATGCAAAAATTAGGCTTTAAACTCACTGCCGAAGATGTATATAGCGTAAACCAAAGCAGCATGAAAGATGCCGTAGTATTTTTCGGAAGAGGATGTACAGGAGAAATCATCTCTAAACAAGGATTAATTCTCACCAATCATCATTGCGGCTACTCTCATCTTCAACGTCTCAGCACTATGGAAAACAATATTTTACATAACGGTTTTTGGGCAGCTTCCAAAGAAGATGAAATTCCCTGTGAAGGGCTTTCTGTTACCTTTTTGGTTTATATGGAAGAAGTTACGGAAGAAATATTAAAAGGCGTAGAAAAAGCAAAAAATCTTCAAGAACGTGATGAAATCATTGAAAGAAATATTAAAACTACCGGCGCTAGAGCCACTAAAGGTACGGATTACTCTGCTGTAATTAAACCGTTTTATTATGGAAATCAATATTATATGTTTATAAACCGCGTATACCCCGATGTACGTTTGGTGGGCACGCCTCCGGAAAACATCGGAAAATTTGGCGGCGACACCGACAACTGGATGTGGCCTCGCCATACCGGCGACTTCGCACTGTATCGTGTATATGCAAACAAAGACGGTGCACCGTCGCCTTACTCTCCCAATAATATCCCTTTGGCAACCGAAACTTTTTTTCCAATTTCCATTAAAGGAATTAATGAAGGCGATTTTACAATGGTACTCGGATATCCGGGAACCACACAGCAATACCTTATTTCCGATGGCATAGACTTGGTCGTAAATCATAGAAATCCGCCACTCATTCACCAGCGCGGCGCACGTTTGGACATTATGAAAAAGCATATGGACCTGTCGCAGGAGGTTCGTTTAATGTATTCTGAGAAGTCTAATTCTATTTCAAACGGCTGGAAAAAAGCAATTGGAGAAAACAAGGGAATTAAAGATACCAGAGTATTGCGCAGGAGAAGTAAAGAAGAGGCGTTCTTAGAAGTTTTCGCTTCTCAAAGCACTGATAATTACAACCGTTATCAACTATTAAACGAAATTAAAGCGCTTTATGAAATATACAGAGAGCTCGAAACGAAAGCCGTAACACTACGCGAAACCTTTCCGGCTATTGAACTTGGCAGATTTATTGAAACGGTACGTCCACTATTAATGGAGCCGCATCCATGGTCGGAAGAAACTAAAGCCAAATTATTAGCGCATGCTGAAAAATTTTATCCCACCTATTACAAACCTATTGACAAAGAAATTTTTGTAGAATTATTAGATTATTATTTCAATTCTACTAAAAAAGAATGGATTCCTGCATCATTGCAAAAATATATCGGTATTGACAGAGAATCTTTGCAAGTTATGGCAAAACAGTTGTATAATAACTCTATTTTCTCAAGCGCGGAACGATTTACAAAACTCGTAGAAACCGCTTCTAAAAAAGAGGTTACAAATATTCATAAATGGCTGAATAATAATCGAATGTTCTTAGATGCCAATGAAGCATTGGTAGAATTAAATAAAAATTCTTACATCGAAAATACGCTTCCCAATATTCGACGTCAAATTAATGCCAAATATAAAGATTGGGTGGCTTTTGCCGCTGAAGACACTACAGGTAGATTTTTTCCGGATGCCAATTTAACCATGCGGGTGGCTTTTGGAAAAATGGAGGGTTTTTCGCCAGCTAATGGCATAATGTATTTGCCTTATACAACGACAGATGGAATACTTCAAAAAGAAAATCCAAATGTTTTTGATTATCAAGTTGACAGAAAGCTGAAGGATCTTATTATTTATAAAGATTTCGGACCTTATGCAGATGCGAATGGGGAAATGCGCGTGGCGTTTATTGCCAGCAACCATACTACAGGCGGAAACTCAGGCAGTCCGATTTTGAACGCCTACGGCGAATTAGTAGGCATAAATTTTGACCGCGTGTGGGAAGGCACCATGAGCGACTTGTATTATGATATTAACCGCTGTAGAAACATTAGTTTAGATATTCGCTACATCCTTTTTATTATAGATAAATTTGCTGACGCACAACATCTTATTTCAGAAATGGAAATAAGAAAATAAGAAGGAATTTTTATTTTTATAAAATGAATCTTCTTGAGGTAAAAAATTTTTCATTAGAGCTAAAACAAGACGAAAATTGGAAACCGATTCTGTCTTCACTTTCTTTTTCATTAATTAGAGGAGAAACCATTGGCGTAGTAGGAGAATCCGGCTCCGGAAAATCAGTAACCGCTTTATCTATAATGCAATTACTTTCCAAAAAAAATGCAAAAATTACGGAAGGGGGCATCTACTTTGATATAGGAGAAAACGAAGAAAGGAGGAAAGCAGAGACCTTATCTTCTAATGCAACCTTAGTAGGGTCGCCCGAAGGGCGGGGCAGTTTATATCAAATAGATCTAACAAAAACCTCTGAAAAAACCCTACAACAAATTCGCGGCAACAGAATTGCCATGATCTTTCAAGAACCGATGACCTCGCTAAATCCCGTAATAAAATGCGGAAAACAAATTACGGAGGCGTTATTATTACATACAAATCTATCAAAAAAAGAAGCAAAGAAAAAAACTATCGAATTGTTTCACGATGTACAGCTTCCCTATCCTGAAAAAGCCTATCATGCGTATCCGCACGAACTTTCCGGAGGACAAAAACAACGCGTAATGATCGCCATGGCAATGAGTTGTAATCCGGATATTTTAATTGCCGATGAACCCACCACCGCCTTGGATGTTACCGTACAAAAAAACATTCTGGAACTTCTAAAACAGTTGCAAGAAAAAAACGGCATGAGCATCATCTTTATTTCACACGATTTGGGAGTGATTGCACAAATTGCGCACCGTGTAGTGGTAATGTACAAAGGCGCTATTGTGGAACAAGGAGAAGTACAAACGATCTTTAAAAGCCCGCAACATCCTTACACAAAAGGGTTATTGGCATGTCGCCCGAAATTAAACGAAAAACCTGAAAGGCTGCCTACGGTGGAGGATTTTATGCGGCATAAAGTAGGAGCAAAAAATCTTTTGCCCGCAGAAGACAGAAAAAAGGAAATAGAAGGCGATAGTTTATATCAAATCCAAAATCTCAATAAGCTCTACCCTATCCGTAAAAGAAAACTATTTGAAAAACAGTCTTATTTTCAAGCACTTGAAAATATTAACTTAACTATCTACGAAGGGGAAACGCTGGGGCTTGTAGGAGAGTCAGGATGCGGAAAGACAACATTAGGCAGAACTTTGTTGCGACTTATTGAACCTAACTCCGGAAACATTTATTATAAAGGAACTAATTTAAGAACGCTTTCCAATAAAGAAATGTGCAATTTGAGAAAAGAAATACAGATTATATTACAAGATCCGTATTCTTCTTTAAATCAGCGATTAACAATAGGTGAAATGCTTTTAGAGCCAATGAGGGTGCATGGTGTTTTGAATAACCATAAGGAACGGAAGAAGAGAGCAATAGCTTTGTTAGAATGCGTTGGACTTGGTGAAGCGCACTTGCATCGTTATCCACATGAGTTTTCGGGCGGACAGCGTCAGCGAATTGCTATTGCTCGAGCTCTAACCGTGAATCCTAAGTTTATCGTATGCGATGAATCGGTTTCTGCGCTAGATGTATCCGTACAAGCACAAGTATTAAATCTGCTCAACGATTTAAAGCAAGAATTTCATCTTACATATTTGTTCATTTCCCACGACTTGTCGGTGGTAAAATATATGTCGGACAGAATTGCCGTGATGCAACAAGGCAAAATCGTGGAATTGAACGATGCCGAAGCAATTTACCGGAATCCGCAAACGGCATATACTAAAAAATTAATTGAGGCAATTCCGGTGATATAGGTTGAGGTTTTTAAAAATGATACTTTTGCCATACACAAAAATAATCTAGAAGTTATGAGAGATATTATTCCTATTTCCGAACGCATTCTATATGAAGACAATCACTTAATTATTGTGCATAAACTTCCGGGCGAAATTGTACAAGCTGATAAAACGGGCGATGAACCGTTATCGGAAAAAATTAGAGCATTTTTAAAAGAAAAATACCAAAAACCCGGAAATGTGTTTGTGGGCATTGTTCATCGCATTGACAGACCTGTGGGCGGCGTAGTCATTTACGCCAAAACCTCGAAAGGACTTTTACGTATGAATGAAGTGTTTAAGCTAAGAAAAATTAGAAAGTTTTATCATGCTTTAGTGGAACATAAGCCCAAGATTCTAGAACAAACACTGGAGCAGTTTATTAGAAAAAATGAAAAAATAAACAGAAGCGTAATTTCCAACGAACCGAAAGAAGGTTATTTATCAGCCTCATTACATTACAAATACATTCAACCTACTGAAAATTACCATCTATTGGAAGTAGAATTGTTTACCGGAAGACACCATCAAATTCGGGCGCAACTTTCGGCTAACGGCACGATCATTAAGGGAGATTTAAAATATGGCGCCAAACGCTCCAATCCCGATGCTTCTATTTCATTGCAAGCCAAGAAAGTAATTTTCGAACATCCTATTGCGAAAAAAATGATTGAGGTGGAAACACCGTTTGGGTTGTTTAAGATGCAAGATTCCTCATTGCATTCGGAATGATGGGAAAAGTCCCTTCAAATTTTGAAGGAACGCCTGAAGGGCGGGGTAATTTATATGAATCAATATTCCAACATTCTCCGAATCGGCGCCAACGCTTTCTGAATCAGATCTCCTTCTAGTATTATCTCCGGAGATTCAGTTTGCAAAGCACGATAAATCTTCTCTAGCGTGTTTAGTTTCATATATTCACAATCGTTGCAGGCGCAGGTTTCCGGATTATTTACCATATAAAATCGTTTTGTGGGATTTTGTTTTTGCATTTCGTACAAAATGCCGGTTTCGGTAGCTATAATAAATTCCGGAGATGGGTCATTTTTCGCAAAATGGAGCATTGCGGTAGTGGAGCCAACAAAGTCAGCGAGCGCTAGTACCGTAGCCTTACATTCCGGATGCGCTAGCACTTTAGCATTCGGATAGTTTTTTTTCAATTTAAAAACCTCATCCGCCGTAAGTTGGTCATGTACATGGCAGGCGCCGTTCCAAAGCACCATTTCACGTCCAGTTTCTTTATTAATATAAGCGCCCAAGTTCCTATCCGGTGTAAATACAATTTTTTCGTCTTTGGGTAATGCATTAACAATTTTTAACGCATTTCCGGAGGTTACAATAATATCGGAAAGTGTTTTTACTTTTGCCGAACAATTAATATAACTCAACACTTTATGATCCGGATAGTTTTTTAAAAACATCTCTAGTTGTTCGGCAGGACAGCTATCGGCTAACGAACATCCGGCATCCATATCGGGAATCAGTACTTTTTTTTGTGGTGATAAAATTTTTGCTGTTTCCGCCATGAAATGCACGCCGGCAAACAAGATAATATCCGCGTTCGTAGCAGCTGCCTGTTTGGAAAGCGCCAGGCTATCTCCCACGAAATCAGCAATATCTTGCACTTCCGGCAATGTATAGTAATGTGCCAAAATAACGGCATTTTTCTTTCTTTTTAAGTCAAGTATTTGTTCTTTTATCATGTGGCAAAAGTAAATTTTTTTAGAATTTAATAAATTGCTATTTTTAAACCTTTAGACGAGTAATTTTCACTATTTTTGCCCTCTCATTCTAAAAACCAAAAATAGTATGCGTCCAGATTTTAGTAAAGTTGATCCAAAAAACGTTAAAAAAGATAAACAGTCATTCGAAGCATGGGCAAAAGAACACAATATTGATGCCGATTGGCTTACAGCAGAGCAAATTCCCGTGAAGCCAGTGTATGGCAAAGACGACTTAGCCGGCATGGAGCATTTAAACTACGCCGCCGGTCTTCCGCCTTTTTTAAGAGGTCCTTATTCCACTATGTATGTGCAAAAACCTTGGACAATTCGTCAATATGCCGGATTTTCTACTGCCGAAGAGTCGAATGCATTTTACCGTAGAAATTTAGCTGCCGGACAAAAAGGGCTTTCTATTGCGTTTGACTTAGCTACGCATCGCGGCTACGACTCCGACCACGAACGCGTGGTGGGCGATGTAGGAAAAGCAGGTGTAGCCGTTGACTCTATTTTGGATATGAACATTTTATTTGATCAAATTCCATTGGATCAAATGAGTGTGTCTATGACCATGAATGGTGCGGTGCTGCCCATTTTGGCATTCTACATCTTGGCTGCCGAAGAACAAGGTGTGCCAATGGAAAAATTGACCGGAACTATCCAAAACGATATTCTAAAGGAGTTTATGGTGCGAAATACCTACATTTATCCGCCGCTCCCTTCTATGAAAATTATTGCTGATATTTTTGAATATACAGCGAAAAATATGCCAAAATTTAACTCAATTTCTATTTCGGGCTATCACATGCAAGAAGCGGGTGCTACTTGCGACATTGAATTGGCTTATACATTGGCAGACGGTTTGGAATATTTGCGCGCAGGTGTAAATGCCGGCATGAACATTGATGATTTTGCGCCACGTTTATCATTTTTCTGGGCAATCGGAATGAATCATTTCATGGAAATTGCAAAAATGCGTGCTGCTCGTATGTTATGGGCAAAAATTGTGAAACAATTCAATCCAAAAAATCCAAAATCATTAGCATTGCGCACACACAGTCAAACTTCAGGTTGGTCGCTTACCGAACAAGACCCATTTAATAATGTGGCAAGAACTTGTATTGAAGCGATGGGCGCTGCGTTAGGACATACACAATCGTTACATACCAATGCGTTAGATGAAGCAATTGCATTACCCACCGACTTTTCGGCGCGAATTGCACGAAATACTCAAATTTATATTCAGGAAGAAACTCAAATTTGTCGCGAAGTAGATCCGTGGGCAGGTTCTTATTATGTGGAAACTTTAACGCACCTGATTGCAGAACGCGCATGGAAACACATTCAAGAGATTGAGTCATTGGGTGGTATGGCAAAAGCTATCGAAACCGGCATCCCAAAAATGCGCATTGAAGAGGCAGCAGCCCGCAAGCAAGCACGTATTGACTCCGGTCATGAATCAATTATTGGAGTAAATAAATACCGTTTGGAAAAAGAAGACCCGATTGAAACATTAGAAGTGGACAATACCGCCGTGCGTGAAGCACAGCTAAAACGTTTGGCACAACTTCGCACGAACCGCAATGAAACAGAAGTGCAAGCTATTTTAGAAGCGCTTACAAAATGTGCGGAAACAGGTGAAGGAAATTTATTGGAATTAGCAGTAGATGCAGCAAGAAAACGTGCTTCCTTAGGCGAAATTTCGTTAGCATTAGAAAAAATATTCGGTCGTTACAAAGCAAAAATCAATTTAATTACAGGCGTGTATAGTTCAGAACAACAAAATAATACAACTTTTAAAAAAGCTTGTATGATGGCAGATGAGTTTGCCAAAAAAGAAGGGCGTCGTCCACGTATTATGGTGGCTAAAATGGGACAAGATGGACACGACCGCGGTGCAAAGGTCGTTTCTACCGGTTATGCCGACATAGGGTTTGATGTGGATATGGGACCGCTGTTCCAAACACCGGCAGAGGCAGCGAAGCAAGCTGTAGAAAATGACGTGCACGTGTTGGGAGTTTCTTCACTTGCCGCAGGACACAAAACATTGGTACCACAAGTGATTGAAGAACTAAAAAAGTTAGGTCGTGAAGATATTTTAGTAGTAGTAGGTGGAGTAATTCCTCCGCAAGATTATGATTATCTGTATAAAGCAGGCGCTGCTGCTATCTTTGGACCGGGTTCCGTTATCTCTGATTGCGCAATTAAAATTTTAGAAATTTTAGAAGGATAAAAGTCTTTTTATCATGGATAAAATAGAAGAATTTCGTACCTATCGCACTAAAATGAATCAAGTAATTTTGGACGAAGATAGCTTGTTCTTTAAGCGTTTTTTTAATTTAGATACAAGAACGTACGAATACGGCGCTTTAGATGCAAAAACGAAGGAAATGCTTGGACTAGTTTCTTCATTAGTGTTGCGTTGCGACGATTGTGTAAAGTATCATATCGAAAAATGCCATCAATTGGGTGTGACACGTGCGCAGTTTTTTGAAATTTTAGCTATCGGAAATTTAGTTGGCGGCTCTATTGTCATTCCACATACAAGAAGAGCTATTGAATATTGGGATTTATTATAAGTAAGACGACACAAATTAAAGTTAATATGAAAAAAATTATTCACACCGACCACGCACCAAAAGCAATTGGACCTTACAGTCAAGCTATTGAAGTAAACGGCATGTTGTTTATTTCCGGACAAATTCCGGTAAATCCTGAAAACGGACAAATTCCGGAAGGTATTGAAGCACAGGCTGAGCAAGTTATGAAAAACATCGGCGCAATTTTGCAAGAAGCCGGCTACGGATTCGAAAATGTCGTTAAATCAACTTGCTTATTAAGTGATATGGCGAATTTTAAAGCAATGAATGAAGTTTACGGTAAATATTATGCAATAAACCCACCGGCTCGTGCCGCATTTGCGGTAAAAACGCTTCCACTTAATGTATTGGTAGAAATTGAAACAATTGCGGTGAAATAAAGATGTGGCACACCACGTCTCTACTACTTGAAAACTTGCTCAATATCAATATCCTTGAACACCGTTTTTCCGGTTTCGGTAAGTATCGGCTCGAAAAGAAAGGAAATGTAATCGGTATTTATTAAAGGATCTTTTAGCAAAATAAACCAAGTGTTAAATAAGAAAAAATAAGCAAATATTTTGGAGTCGGAATCAAAATGAAAAACCTCTTCTTTCACTCCCATTGTAAAAATAGCTTCTAATTGTGTGATAAACAAAGGATTTTCTTGTTCTAACTTTTTTAAAAGCAACTCTTTTGTTTTTTGGAAAAAATGAAATTCATTGTTTCTACAATATTGTAATTCAAACAAAAACATCATTAATTTTTCCACTGCATTATTAGCGTATTCCATGCGCTCTACTATGCGCTCACACGATTTTATTTGCCAATAATCTATCAAACAATATTCCAGGTTTTCTTTAGATAAGTATCTGTTAAACAATGTTTTTTTTGTAATTTGAACGGCATTAGCTACCTCTTGCATAGAGTGATCGAATCCAGTACTTAGATAATACTTGTAAATAGGTTCAATTTTAGAATGATTGTAAGACACGGCAGATCAGCAAATTAAATTCAGGAATGATTGAAAGCAAATTAACATGAAATTTTTTAATTATACACCAATGAATAAAAAATTTGACTAATAAACAAATAAAATCTGCGTTTATTTATTTAATCTGCGTCATCTGCGTACTAAAAAATAAATATGCTCATTTCAACCCAAGGCATCGTACTGCAAAGTATAAAATATTCAGATAATAGCCTAATTGTCAAAATATTTACCAAAAAAAACGGTGTCGTTTCTTTCATGATTAAAAACGCATTTTCGAAAAAGAGTAAACAACCCGCTTCTTTTTTTGCACCATTGATGGTTTTAGATGTCATTTATAATGAAATACATATCGAAAAACTAACTTTTTTAAAAGAAGTAAACATTGCATATCCCTTTCATTCCATTCCCATGGATATTAAAAAAAATAGTCTGCTTCTTTTTTATCAGGAACTTTTGATGAAATTGTTGTATCATGCCAATGCGCCAGATGAAGATTTGTTTGATTTTATTAAAGAACATTTGTTAAAGTTGGAAGCTATTCCAACGGTCATGTCCGATTTCCATATTGTATTTTTAATTCAACTCATTCAACAATTGGGATACGCACCTGAATTAAACTTTTCTCTGCATACTCCTTATTTTTCAATTGAAGATTCAAATTTTGGGAATATTTTTTTAGAGATACCCAATTTTTTATCAAAAGAAGCGAGCTTTTATCTCTTTACGCTTCTAAAAAACCAAAATTATATGATTCCCGACAAAAAAACGCGTATGGAACTATTAAACGGAATGATTCTTTATTTAATGAAATACCATAAACAAATTAAGGAGATTGAATCTGTAGCGATATTAGCGGAGGTCTTACGGTAAAAAAGTAGAGACGCGACATGTTGAAATTAAAATTTTGAAAAGAGAACTTAATCCTTAACTTTTCTAAATAAAATTTCTATCTTCGCCCCCAGTTCCTAAAACAAAAATCATATGAAAAACATTGATTGGAAAAACCTGACTTTCGGTTATGTAAAAACGGATTGTAACATTCGTTGCTATTTCAAAGACGGTAAATGGGGTCCCATAGAAGTAAGCACCTCTGAAACGATTGATATTCATATTGCTGCCACCTGCTTGCATTACGGACAGGAAGCTTTTGAAGGTATGAAAGCATATCGCGGAAAAGACGGAAAAGTACGTTTGTTCCGTTGGGAGGAAAATTGGCTTCGTTTGGAAAGATCTGCAGAAGGTATCCTTATGCAATCTGTTCCCAAAGAAATTTTTGAAGAAGCAATCAGTAAAGCGGTTGAGCTAAATCAAGAATATATTCCCCCCTACGGCACAGGTGGTTCGCTATATTTACGTCCATTGCTAATCGGAACCGGCGCGAAAGTAGGCGTAAGTCCGGCAGATGAATACCTGTTTATGGTTTTTGTAACTCCCGTAGGTCCTTATTTTAAAGAAGGATTTAAACCCGTAAAAATGCAATTGATTCGTGATTTTGACCGCGCAGCTCCACTCGGAACAGGTAGCATTAAAGTGGGCGGAAATTACGCCGCCAGCTTGCGCGCAGGTCAACGCGCACATAAAGAAGGTTTTGCCACAGCCATTTTTGCAGATGCCAAAACAAAAAAATATATTGATGAAGCTGGTCCCGCAAACTTTTTTGGGATTAGAGACGGAAAATATATTACCCCTGAATCAGAATCCATTCTTCCCTCTATCACGAACATGTCACTTCGCGAGTTAGCTGCCGATATGGGGCTCATTGTAGAACGACGTTCCGTGCTTCTTGAAGAGTTAGGCACATTTGAAGAAGCCGGCGCTTGCGGAACTGCCGCTGTGATTTCTCCTATCGGAATGATTCAAGATAGAGATAACGGTACGGTTTATCAATATTCTAAAGATGGAGAAGCCGGACCATGGTGCAAAAAGTTATATGCTCGCTTAACAGGAATCCAATACGGCGAAGTGGAAGATAAGTTTGGTTGGTGTACCATTCTTTTTTAATGAAAATTAACCTTAATTTGATATTCGGCGGCATTTATTGTCGCCGTTTTTTATTTTAATTTACAATAGATTTCCTCTTCCTTTTTCTTTTCTTATTATTTATCTTTTTAATACCTCCCGTTTGTACAAAATGGGTATTCCCATTGTTTTTCATAATCTCTTTTGTAGAAAAAAGATGAAAATCTTCGGGAAGAATAATTTTTCCATCTGAAAGTTCTTTCAGTTGGTTGAGGATCAAATCATCATTAACAGTATTGCGATTGTAAAGAAGATAGAGTTTCTTTAAATGGTTCGCTAAAATTCTTCCCATAATTTCTCGCTGTGGCATGGGATATTCGGCTACTTTTTTGATAATAGCTTCCATATTACGTCCATAAGTACGAAAAGTTATTTTTGATTTTCCATACTGATGCTTTGTATTTTTGGTTGTTTTTTCCTCCGGAACGGGCTTCGGAAAAGGAGCGTCCACATCTAATTTATAGTTGGAAATAATAAAAAGGTGATCCCATAGTTTCTGCCAGTAATCCATAGATTGGTCATGCAAATCGCCTTGCAGATTGTTTTCTTTGGTATCCGGATGAATCTCCGCCATGACACGAATGATTGCTTTGGCAGTTTCGGTACGCTTGTTACGATCTTCAATGGTAGTAGCATATTCAATCATTTTTTGCACATTTCGCCCATATTCTTTTATCACAAGCTGGTTGCGTGAGGTATTATATTCTAGCATGATTTTTTTGATTAACGTTGCAAATTAACATGATTTTTTTATGTTTGTTGATTTTTTTTATCTTTTTTATTCGCGATGATAGTAATCAATGCCTGCGGCAAGAAAAGCCAAAATCCGAAAATCGATTCCACAATACATCCGAAAATTGAAGGTCAACAAGCATGGCTAATTGAATAAAGGGACTACGGGATTTTCCCATAGTCTCAATAATTAACTACTCATAAAGTCCGATAGTGATAACATATTCCGTTACTTAATTCATACTGTTGAATATTTTCTTGCACTATTTGCAAAATTTCTTCACCGTAGCGTTCTAAGGTTACTTTTCCAACACCCGGTATTTGAAGTAGTTGAGTTGAATTTTGCGGAAGCGAATTGACAATCCCAATCAACGCCATTTGAGACAGTATCATATAAGCAGGCACATTTTTTTCCTGCGCCAACATCAAACGCCAAGTACGTAGTTCTTCGTACAACTCGGAATAAAGAATATCTTTTGAAACGGCAATTTTTGATGACGATTCTTTGGGCATTTTTTCTTTCTTTTTTTGTTTTAACCCTTCTTCTTCAATAGAAGCTCTTGATTTGACATTCAAATATGTAGGCACGGAAAATCCATTCAAACAAACCTTTAACGTTTCCTTTTTCTGCCGAATTTCTGTTTGAAATAGATCCAAAACACTGCTCATTCTTTTCCGGATTTCTTTATTATCCGTTTCAATAATCGTTTTATCTAATAAATTTTGTAAAATTAAATTTGTTTTATCTAAAAAATAAACCGCTGCTTTTTTTATTCGTTCTTGTAAAAACGATTCAACTTCAGGATTGTCCGTTTTTGCAAGAAGTTTTTGCAACTGTGAGTGAAATCGTTCCGAAACATTCAGAATTTCATTCCGAAATTGTTCTTCAACTTGTTTATATTGGTTGATGAGTTCGGGATAAAGATTTTTAAAATGCTCATTTAATGACCAACACACGATGTTAAAACGAGACTGTACTCCCGAATAAGAAAATTGCTCAAGAAGCAATTTTGTAAAATAGTCTTTACGGAGTTTTTGAAATTGCTGTTCATTCGGCTCTTTTTCTTCCGCATAACGATTAAACGCATCAATATTTCCACTACGAATAACGGAATGTTCTGCAATGGGAGAACTTAACACCAATCCTTCTAATGTTCTGCAACGGCTCAAAGCCACATATACCTGCCCATGTGCAAAAGAAGCATTGGCATCAATGATGGCTTTATCAAAAGTTAATCCTTGGCTTTTATGCACTGTAATCGCCCATGCCGGTTTAAGTGGATATTGTTCAAAAGCGCCCTCTTCTTCTTCTATCAACTCTTTTGTTTCAAAATCAATGGTGTATTTCATATTGCTCCATACAGCTTTTTCCACAACAATCGGGGTTGCGTCTTCTCTGCCTTGTACTTCAATCCGGCTATCATTTATAGATGTAATAATTGCAATTTTTCCATTGTAATACCGCTTCTCGGGAGAAAGATCATTTTTAACAAACATCACCTGTGTTCCTTTTTTCAGTTCCAATTTTTCATCGGTTGGAAAAGAATATTCCGGAAAATTACCTGTTATCTTTGCAGTGTATATATAATTTTTCTCTTTTATTTGCGCCAATTTATCATTATTAATTCGTTGTGCCTGATAATTATGGGTGGTCAAAACGATATAACCCTCATCATTTCCGGGATTAAAATCCGGTTGATACCTTTTATTTAATTCCTGTAACAAAGCGTGATCTATTTTATTTTCTCGAATGCGATTGAGCATATTAATAAACATTTCATCCGATTGACGATATACGTTTTTTAGCTCTACACACACATAAGAAGTTTTCTTTAATGCTTGGCTATCAAAGAAAAACGATGACTCGTAATAGTTTTTCAATAAATCCCACTCATCTTCTTTCACTACCGGTGCCAATTGTTGCAAATCGCCAATCATCAGTAATTGAACACCGCCAAAGGGTAGTTCATTCCGTCTAAATTGACGCAAAACATAATCTACTGCATCCAACAGATCTGCCCGCACCATACTTATTTCATCAATAACCAGCAAATCAAGACTACGCATAATATTGATTTTTTCCTTGCTGAAACGAAAAAAATCATTTGCCGGCTTTGCTCCGGGAATAAATGGCGCAAAACTTAATTGAAAGAATGAATGAATAGTTACTCCTTTTGCATTGATAGCAGCAACACCCGTTGGCGCAACAACAATCATTCTTTTAGGGGAATGTTCTTTAATATAATGCAAAAAAGTGGTTTTTCCTGTACCTGCTTTTCCGGTTAAAAAAATATTTGTGCCGGTATACTTCAATAGATTGTTCGCGAGTTCAAGTTGCAAATTAGTTTTCATGAGATTAGGAGTTACTGTGGGTTACTAAATGTTTTTTATGAAAAACGTTTTAGGTTGTCTATTTATTTTACTCTTCCATCAACAAAGCCAAATATTCATCCGTCAACTGCAAATTATCAGCTATAGAATTGTTTTCTAATCGTATAGGAATAGGGAACTGGAAGTTTTGGTTCGGGATTTGTTGAACAGGAGCTAAATGATCCATTTTTTTTCTTCTTGAAAATTGATTGGCTTTAACCTCATGTTTACAATAAAAGTCTCTTAAAAAAGAAACAATTTTTATCTCCATTGAAGTTTGCTGTCTTTCCAACAAATAAGATATATTTTTTGCTTTAAAAGAAGATATATTTTGCAAAAATTGTGAAAAAGATTCATTTTCTATGTTCTTTTTTGCAAATAGTAGTAAAAGATAATCTATATCTGCAAACTCTAAATCAAAACAACGTAACCCCTGGTTATTAAATAAATACAAATACTCATCAAACAAAGAATAAGATTGAAAAGGAAGTTTTTTTTCTGATTTTGAAACAGATGGTTTTTCTTGATTAATTATGGCTTTATTTTCCAATAATAAGCAATGAATGGATTCTTTTTGACAATATTCTGCGTAAAAAACAGTGAATTGGGCAGAAAGTTGATTTAAATTATATTCAAAATCGGGTAATACGGTAAACGTTGTGTATTCAGCTTGCCCTAGTTGATTGGCAAAAGGGAAAACAGAAAGCTCGGATTGCAAAGCAAATATTCGGTAAGTATTATATGTACCAAAAAAGTCAGGAATTTTTAATGAGGGAGTCGTTTTTTTCTTTGTCATTTTCGTTTTCTTTTTGTAGTTGTTCCCATGCTTTTTCTGCGGCTAGTTGATCTGCTTTTTTTACTGTAAAGTCTTCCGCTTCAGCAATATAATTATTATTCAAATAACATTGCGAAATAAACAATTTTCTTCCTTTAGGGTTACCTGTTACACGATTTTCAAATCGAATCTTGTGATTATTTTTTTGCGCCCAATTGAGAATTTTACTTTTATAATTATGTTCTTCTTGTAATACGGAATCTAAATCCATAAATGTAAGAAGTAGTTTGTTGATAATGATTTCCTTGGCTTTATCATATCCTTTATCCAAATAAAGTGCACCAATAAGTGCTTCAAAAGCATCTCCGTGAATGGATTTCGGCTGGGCGTGAGGGTCTACTACTACAAGTTTCGCAAGTCCCATTTTTCGAGATAGTTTATTCAAATGATCCCGGCATACGATTTTAGATCGCATTTCTGTGAGCGGACCTTCCGGATGAAGCGGAAATTTTTTAAACAAATAATCTGCAATAACGATGCTTAAAACCGCATCGCCTAGATACTCTAACCGTTCATTATTAATGGTATTACAGACCGAATCTTTTGAAGAAGCCGAACTATGAATGAATGCCATTTTATAAACATCCAAATTTCGAGGTTTAAAGCCCAAAACATTTTTAAGAAATTTTTCAATTTCTTTTTCGGAAGCGTTCTTTTTTACAAAAATATTCAAACCCAATAAGGCTAATCAAATTTCGAAAAAACAAGTGATGCGTTGTGCCCTCCAAAACCGAATGAATTGGAAATAGCTGCATAAAAATTGTGTTCTACAGCATGGTTAGGAACAAAATTAAAGCCGGGAATTGCCGGATCTTTTTCTTTTAGATTAATAGTAGGCGGTACTTTTCCGGTTTGTAAGGCAAGGATAGTGGCAATAGCTTCTGTCGCTCCCGCTGCCCCAAGCATGTGCCCGGTCATTGATTTAGTTGCATTGATTGTAATGTTATAAGCATGAGTTCCAAATAGATCTCGAATTGCTAAACATTCCGAAATATCCCCAAGGGGCGTTGAGGTTCCATGCGTGTTAATATGGCCAATATCGGTAGTCTTTAACTTTGCGTCTTCAATCGCAACTTTCATGGCTAACTTCGCAGCCTCCCCTTCCGGATGTGGCGCTGTAATGTGGTGTGTATCGGTTATTAAACCTACGCCTGCGAGTTCTGCATAGATTTTAGCGCCCCGTGCTTTAGCATGCTCATAATCCTCAACCACTAAAGTTGCAGAACCTTCTCCCATTACAAAACCATCGCGTGTAAGATCAAAAGGGCGGGAAGCGGTTTTAAATTCATCGTTGCGTGTAGAGAGTGCATTCATGGCGTTAAATCCGCCGATAGCCAACGGATTAATGCAAGCTTCTGCTCCACCTGAGATGACAATATCTACTTTGCCCAATTGTATCGCATGGTAGGCGTCAGCTAAAGCATTTGCAGAAGATGCGCACGCAGAGGTAGTTATACAGTTTGTGCCTGAAAACCCATAATGCAATGCAATATTGCCGGCAATCATGTCACTTAAAGTGCGAGTAAGTAAAAAAGGGCTAAACCTAGGAATACCTCCGTTTTCATGAAGGATATTTACAGCTTCAATAATTGAGTTAATTCCGCCGATAGCTGTTCCCAGAATTACACCTACACGTTGTTTGTCTATTTTTTCCAACTCCAAGTCACTATCTTTAACTGCTTCCAATGCCGTAATGAAAGCATACTGCCCGCATATGTCCATTGAGCGGGCAACTTTTCTATCTATTAAACTATTTGGGTCAAAGTTTTTTATTTCGCACGCAAACTTTGTTTTGTAGTTTTGCACATCGAAATAAGTAATTGGATTTGCTCCACTTACTCCTTTTAATAAGTTGTTCCAATATTCAGGAACCGTATTACCAATAGGAGTAAGTGCACCTAATCCGGTAATAACAACTTTTTTAACTTTCATTAAAAAAGAGTGTTAAAATTAAATTTTTGATTTAATGTACTCAATAGCGTCTCCTACGGTTGAGATTTTTTCAGCTTGATCATCGGGAATAGAGATTCCAAACTCTTTCTCAAACTCCATGATTAATTCAACGGTGTCAAGAGAGTCTGCACCTAAATCATTGGTAAAACTTTTTTCCGGGGTTACATCTGCAGGGTTAACACTAAGTTTCTCTGCAATGATTCCTTGAACGCGTTCAATAATGTCTGCCATAAAATTTCATTTTTGAATTAGGCGGCAAAAATAATACAATTTCTATACAAAGCCTAAAAAAGCAGAAGAAGCCAGCGTAAAAACTTTGTATATCACTGGTTTTTAGTTGAATATTTTTTAACGTTCATTAACATTTTAGGGTTTGCAATATTATACCGGCATGGATGCTGTGTCAAAATACTTTCAAATATATATCATTAATTACCACCGTATCGCCCACTTGTTTAATCACGGCGATGCCTTGATTGACACACTCTTGTTCTAATTCTGGATAGAAACTCAAGGAAGCTAAGCCAAGATAAATTTTAAAAGTTTTATAGCTCGGGAATAATATTCTAAAAGTTTCTGCCTTTTTTAATACTTTTTCTATATCTCTTTTGTGCGCTTTATATTTCACTTCGATAAGAGCCACAGAGTTGTCATTGTATAGCACTATATCATATTCGTCTTTAAGACCTTTCCAAACATTGGCTATATTTTTCCCAATTTCATTAAAATATTCACCGAAAAAATTCTTTTCCCCATTTTCAAAAGCATTGAAAAAGTACTCTTCGGCAAACGACCCATGATTATTTGACCAAGCACCCACTCTGTCTTCCATGTTTTTCATTCTTTTTTCATAAGCGATACGTGACTTTTCTGCTTCGGTACGTGATTTCTCTGCTTCAATACGATATTTTTCAAATAACCTTTCCGCTTTATCAAATTTTTCGGTTAAGATACGGTTACTTTCTTGAATTTGTGCCCAAGAAGTTTCAGGGATTGCCTGTGGAAGATTAGATAATGTGTTCATTTCTCTTCTTGTAATTTTAATTTAAATTTTAAATTTCTGATTATTAACGTGGCAAAAATATAAAAGTTTTCATTCGAAAATCAATTTTAATAAGTTATTTTTCTCAAAATAAGCATGTTAAAAGTGTCAAAAATTTGTACTTTTTCTTCAAAACCATGTAAATTTTTCACAAAAATGTATAAAAAGCTTCTTCTATCGCAAGATTTCGTGCTATTTTTTATCTTATTTTCTACAGATAAAAAAATCAAATGCCACTTTTTTAATTTTCAGCATTGAAAAATTACAGATATTTGCCGAAAAGTTATTCGGTATGGAAAATTTGATTAAAGAAAAAGTAAATCTTTGGCTCAACGGAAATTACGATCAAGCCACAAAAAACGAAGTTTCAAAACTACTGCAAACCAACGAAAAAGAATTAATAGATGCTTTCTATAAAGATTTGGAATTTGGGACAGGTGGATTGCGTGGTATTATGGGTGTGGGTACCAATAGAATGAATAAATATACTGTTGGATTTGCAACCCAAGGGTTTGCCAACTATTTAAAGCAACAATTTCCAAACAAACCACTTAAAGTAGCCATTTGTTTTGATTCGAGAAATAACAGTAAATATTTTGCCGGAATTACGGCAGATGTTTTTTCTGCGAATGGTATTCTTTGCTGTTTATTTGAAGAACTGCGCCCTACGCCTGAGCTCTCTTTTGCGGTTCGAGAGTTGAAATGTGATGGTGGCGTAATGGTAACTGCTTCTCACAATCCTAAAGAATATAATGGCTATAAAGCGTATTGGAATGATGGTGCACAATTCGTTTCACCTCATGATATGAATGTAATTGATGCGGTAACTCATATTTCTTCTGTGGATGATGTGAAATGGGAACGCAATCCCAATCTCGTACAAATGATTGGAAAAGAGATGGATGATCTCTATTTAAAACAAGTACAAACTTTATCTTTTGCCAACAAAAACATTGAAAAGGCAGCTAAAGATCTTAAAATTGTTTACACGCCGCTTCATGGCACCGGCATTACCATGGTGCCGAAGGCTTTAAAGACATGGGGATTTGAAAATATTCATATTGTAGAAGAACAAAGTGTTCCCAACGGCGATTTTCCAACGGTAATTTCTCCCAATCCTGAGGAAAAAGCCGCCATGGAGTTGGCGCTTAAGAAAGCCAAAGAAATTGATGCCAACCTCATTTTAGCTACCGATCCCGATGCGGATAGAATTGCCGCCGGAATAAAAAATTTAAAAGGAGAATACCTACTTCTTAATGGAAATCAAATTGTTATTTTATTGACCCATTACCTTTTATCGCAATTGAAGACCGAAAATAAGTTGCATCCTACCGATTTTATTATCAAGACTATCGTTTCTACCGAACTAATTCCTAAAATGGCAAAAGATTATGGTATTGATTGTTTCGATGTTTTAACAGGATTCAAATATATTGCTGCAGTAATTCGGGAATATGAAGGAAAACGCAGATATATTGGAGGCGGAGAGGAAAGTTTCGGTTACCTTGCCGGAGATTTTGTACGCGATAAAGATTCAGTTTCAGCTTGCTGTTTGTTTGCTGAAATGACTGCACAAGCTGTTACAAATCAAAGTATTTTGTACGTAGAACTTCTCAAAATTTATCAAAAATACGGATATTATAAAGAAGATCTTTTGTCTATAACCAAGAAAGGGAAAGAAGGTTTGGAAGAGATTAAACAAATGATGGTAAATTATCGGAATAATCCGCCTATAGAGATTAACGGGAGCAAGGTAATTTGTATAAAAGATTATCTTTTACATAAAACGCAAGATTTAATAACAGGGAAAACGGAAAAAATAGATTTACCAACTTCCGATGTATTGCAGTTTTTTATGGAAGACGGATCAAAGGTTTCCGTAAGACCTTCCGGAACCGAACCAAAAATTAAATACTACTTTGCAGTATGCCACAAACTATCGAATATTGATGAGGTTGAAGATTTAGATAAAACCTTAACCAAACGCATTGAAGCCATTAAACATTCTTTAGGATACTGAACAAGAAATCGTTTTTGAACGAGACAAAAAAAAGGCGGAATTTGAAATTCCGCCTTTTTTCAAATGAATAAATTATTTCGGAACATCCAATAATTCAACTTCAAAGATTAAGGTTGCTCCCGGTTTTATCAAGCCGCCTGCACCTCTATCCCCATAAGCCAAATCGGAGGGAATATAAAACATAAATTTTGAACCCACAGGCATTAACTGAAGTCCTTCTGTCCAACCTCTAATTACTTGATTTAATCCGAAAACAATAGGCTCACCACGCTGTACGGATGAATCGAAAATTTCTCCGTCAATGGTTTTTCCGGTGTAATGCACTTTTACTTGATCTGTGGCAGCGGGTTTTGGGCCGTCTCCCATTACAATCACTTTGTATTGTAAACCGGATTCTGTTTCTTTAATGCCTTCACGTTTTTTGTTTTCTGCTAAAAACTGTCGCCCTCTTTCTTTTTCAACTTCGTTTCCGGCATTTTGCTTGGCTTCAATTCTTCTTTGGATATCTTCGAAAGCAGCTTGAGTTTCTTCCATAGTGAGTTTATTTACACCTTTCAGAGCATCCATAACTCCTTCTTTAAAGGCATTTAAATTAATCTCAATCCCTGCGTTTTTGAGGTCATTTCCAATGTTAGCTCCAATCGCGTAACTGTTTTTTTCTTCTTGGGTCATGTTTTGTGATTTTAAGGTAAATGTCGTTCCCACAAGGAACAAGCTGATTAAAATTAGTACTGATTTTTTATGTTTTCTATGTTTAATTTTTGGTTTTTTATATCCCAAGAAAACGACGTTTTTTTAAAATTATTACAATTGTTTTTCTTTTTAACTAAGATAAAAATTTAAATCCTACTTTTTTATAGCGAGCCTGTTTTTCACTCGATATCCTTATAATAAATTTAGTCAATGCAACAGTTTTATATTATCGTTTAAATTTTATAAAAAATGCCTCGTGAAGTTCGGAAAATTTTATGAATATTCGCGGAATGTTTGCGCAAGAAAAAATATTTTTATAATACATTAATAACGAACAAATTAGCATTTTTATGAAACAAGTTGGTGAGCAATTAAATCACATTGGGATTACAAACCCATTAAAAATTTATTACAATTTATCGTACGAAGACCTCTATAAACATGAAACTAATCCGGAATTGACCGGATGTGAGCAGGCATTTCATACAAAATCAGGAGCTTTATCAGTTGACACCGGAATTTTTACAGGTCGCTCTCCAAAAGATAAATACGTAGTAATGGATGAGGAAACGAAAGACAAGGTTTGGTGGCATGATCCAGTAAAGAAATCACCGGACAACAAACCGCTTACCGTTAACCAATGGAATGAGTTAAAAAAATTGAGCCAAAACCAATTAAGCAATAAAAATCTTTACGTAATGGATGTGTTTGCAGGTGTGAATCCTGATACAAGGATGAAGGTTCGTTTTATCACCGAAGTGGCTTGGCAGGCACATTTTGTAAAAAATATGTTCTTACGTCCTACGGAAGAGGAGTTGAAAAACTTCACTCCTGATTTTATTGTTTTAAATAGCTGTAAAGTTACTAATCCGAAATGGCAAGAGTGGGGCATGAACAGTGAAGTGTTTATTGCGTTTAACCTTACCGAAAAAATGGCGCTTATTGGTGGCTCATGGTATGGCGGCGAAATGAAAAAAGGTATTTTCTCTGTAATGAACTATTTCCTGCCACTTAAAGGCGTTGCTTCCATGCACTGTTCTGCAAATCAAGGAAAAGATGGCAATACTGCTATTTTTTTCGGGTTGTCAGGTACCGGAAAAACAACGCTTTCTACAGATCCGAACCGCGCACTTATCGGCGATGATGAGCACGGCTGGGATGATAACGGTATTTTTAACTTCGAAGGTGGTTGTTATGCAAAGTGTATCAATTTAAGTAAAGAAAACGAACCTGATATTTTCAACGCTATCAAAAGGGACGCATTGTTAGAAAACTTAGTATTAGATGAAGAAGGAAGTATAGATTTTAATTCACAGGCAAAAACGGAAAACACGCGCGTTTCCTATCCGATTTATCACATTGATAATATTGTAAAACCCGAGTCGAAAGGCACGCACCCAAGCAAAGTAATTTTCCTTACGGCTGATGCTTTTGGTGTTTTACCGCCCGTTTCCATTTTGTCGAAAGAGCAAGCAATGTATTATTTCTTAAGTGGTTATACAGCGAAATTAGCCGGAACCGAACGCGGTATTAAGGAACCAACACCTACATTTTCTTCTTGTTTCGGGGCGGCTTTTTTAATGTTGCATCCCACAAAATACGCTGAAGTGTTTGCTAAAAAAATTGAACAGCACGATTCTACCTGTTATTTGGTAAATACCGGCTGGATTGGCGGCGGCTTCAACACCGGCGGACATCGTATCTCAATTAAAGACACGCGCACCATCATTTCAGCGATATTAAACGGCGAATTAGTAAATTGCGAAACCGAATTGGTAGAACCGTTTATGTTAAACATCCCTAAACATATAAAAGGCGTAGAGGACTCTATTTTAAATCCGGCCAATAGTTGGAAAGATAAAGATGCCTTTAAGGAAAATGTAAATAAAGTAGCTGAATTTTTCGTTAAGAACTTTGAAAAATTTACCGATACTGAAGAAGGAAAACGATTAAGGGAATTTGGACCGAAATTGTAACATTGTTTTATAAGCACGCAGATGACGCAGATTATCAGGATTTTCGCAGATAAATGATAATCTGCGTTTATCTATTAAACCTGCGTCATCTGCGTACAAAAAAACTATATTTATTATGGAAATACTATATTTAACAACAGGATTTTTAGCAGGCTCAATCGTTGCCTACCTTATCTTTCATTTACTCAACAAATCAAAAAACGTTTCTAAAAAAGATTTTGATAATCTTAATTCTAAATTCAATGAAAGTGTTAATGCGTCAAAATTGAATGAAGAAAGAGCAAACTCATCTGCCATATTTAATAAAGAATTAATGGAAAAACTAAATACAAAAGACCATACCATTTTAGAACTTACATCGCAAAATAGCAAATTAACCGCCAATAATTCTTTTTTATCCGAAAAATTAACAACCCAAAAAACAGAATTTGAGGAACTTCAAAAAACAGCACATTTACAGTTTGAGAAAATTGCCAATAAGCTGTTTGAAGAAAAATCGTCAAAATTCACGGAAACCAATAAAACAAACATTGAAACTTTGTTAAACCCTTTAAAAGAGGACATCAGCAAGTTTAAGACAAAAGTTGAAGAAACCTACGACAAAGAATCAAAACAGAGGTTTTCATTAGAAGAAAAAGTAAAAGATTTAATTGAACAAACCAATAAAGTAAGTGCCGAAGCGAATAATTTGGCAACGGCATTAAAAGGGAAGCCGCAAAAAAGAGGAAATTGGGGTGAAATGATTTTGGAGCGAATACTTGAATCATCGGGATTAACAAAAGATAGAGAGTATTTTATCCAACAATCCATGAAAGATGAAGAAGGAAATGTTTTAAGACCCGATGTAAGAATAAATTTACCCGATGAAAGAGTGATCATTATTGATTCGAAAGTTTCTTTAATTTCCTACGACAAGTTGGTTGCAACTGAAAATGCAGATGAGCAAAAAATATTTCTTGCCGAGCATCTAAAATCAACATACGATCACATTGATCAATTAAGCTCAAAAAGATATGACGATCTTAAAACATCGTTAGATTTTACCATGATGTTTGTTCCGATTGAACCGGCGTATTTGGCTGCCGTACAAGGTGATTCCGATTTATGGGCTTATGCGTATTCTAAAAGGATTTTATTGGTAAGCCCTACAAACTTAATTGCTTGCCTTAAATTAATTTCCGACTTGTGGAAGCGGGAATGGCAAAATAAAAATGCCATGGAAATCGTAAAGAAAGGAGAAGCGCTTTATGAAAAATTTGTTGGTTTTACAAAGACATTTGAGGAAATTGGAAACAGCATCAAATCAAGTCAGGAAAAATATGATAAAGCATTGGGACAGCTCAAGGATGGCAAAGGAAATTTAGTCAACCAAGCGATTCAATTGAAGAATTTGGGGTTGAAGTCGGATAAAAGGATTTCGATGAATTTGTTTCCGGAAAATATTGAGGGTGACGAAAATGAAGAATAATACGAAATTAAATTTGATAAAATCTATCTTTTTCCCAACTTCGAGGATTATTCATAATATAGTTGGTAATATGTTGATATGCTTGACCATTGCGAATAATAGTTTCGTAGTAATTGCGTTGCCAAACCTTTTTGCATGAGATATTACGAATTTTATTTATTTGAATTGTAGTTGGCGGTTTTGAATCCGCGGAAATTGATCCAACTGTTTACGATGGCGACCGTAGGGATGGCAACATTTGTTGTAGGGATGTAATGCAATATGCCACTATGGTTATTTAATTCTAAATACCTCTTTTATCTTATCTACTACATCCAACCGCTCCCAAGCAAAAAATGGTACTTTTTTAAATGTTTTTTCTTCGCCATTTACCATTTTAGTGTAAGTATTTTCATCTGTATAAAAAACTTCCACCTCTTTTTCATAAAAATCTCTTCCAAAATGTCCGTAAGAAGCCGTTTCTTCAAAAATCGGATTCTTCAGTTGAAAGCGTTGCACAATGGCATACGGGCGCATATCAAAAATCTCTTCGATCTTTTTCGCAATTTCGCCGTCTGACAAATTTACATGAGCAGTTCCGTAAGTATTTACATAAAGCCCAACAGGTTTTGCCACTCCGATGGCGTATGCTACTTGCACTAATATTTCATCGCAGATACCGGCAGCTACCATATTCTTTGCAATATGTCTTGCCGCATAAGCCGCTGATCTATCTACTTTTGAAGAGTCTTTGCCTGAAAATGCACCACCGCCGTGTGCACCTTTTCCACCGTAGGTGTCCACAATAATTTTACGTCCGGTTAGGCCGGTGTCGCCGTGCGGTCCACCAATCACAAATTTTCCGGTGGGATTCACATGGAGGGTATAGTTGTGTTTGAACAATTCTTGAACATGGGCAGGACATTTTGCAATTACTCTCGGCAATAAAATTGCCTGTACCTCTTTTTTTATTTGTGCCAACATTGTTTTTTCATCTGTATCAAAATCATCATGTTGTGTAGAAACCACGATGGCGTCAATGCGCTCTGGCTTACCCCCGTCGCTAAACTGTATGGTTACTTGCGATTTAGCATCCGGTCTTAAGTAAGTCATCTGTTTTCCTTCGCGGCGTATATCGGCTAACTCTTGCAAAATGATATGCGATAACTCTGAGGAGATGGGCATAAAATTATCCATTTCCCGGCAAGCGTATCCAAACATCATGCCTTGGTCGCCGGCGCCCTGCTCTTCGGCGTTGGCACGCTCTACGCCCTGATTGATATCCGAAGATTGTGCATGAATAGCAGATAAAACCGCACACGATTTATAGTCAAACTGATAGTCGCTTTTATCGTAGCCTATTTTTTTAATAACCCTGCGGGCAACATCGTCAATAGGCACATAGCCTAATGTTTTCACTTCGCCGGCACAAACTACCAAGCCAGTGGTTACCAATGTTTCGCATGCAACTTTTGAATTGGGGTCTCTTGCTAAAAATGCATCTAACAACGCATCTGAAATTTGATCGCTTACTTTATCGGGATGTCCTTCCGATACCGATTCTGATGTAAATAAATAACTCATACCAAATTATGTTTTTAATAATTAATTACTTTGATACGGAAAAACGATGGAAAAAATGGTTTAGCATTTTTTTAAGTGGTCGCAATCATAACAAATCTTTCCACTGCTTTTTCGTGGCGCGAAAATATATTTTTTTACATTTGTAGTGAATTTTATTTTTAGAAAGTTCATTATTGCTTGGTAAATGGAAGTATTATTAAAAAAAGAAAAAAGATTTAGCAATTAACAATATTTATTTTTTTTGCAAAAAAATAGAAGATGAGACAAATGTTTGATATTTTTAATACCGTTGTTATTTAGCACAATGAGTGTGTGGCCTTAATGAATGATTTTCGCACGGAACATTTTACTAAAATCTTACGTGAAGATTGGAAAAAGACAAATTAAATTTTTGGAAGAATACAAAAAAAATACTTTCTTTGCAGCTATTGTTAAAAAATAAACGACATGGATTTTAAAACTACCCCTACCGAAGAATTATTTCTCACGATGATTCGCGAATTTTCTGCGAAAGAAGTAAAACCTATTGCCGCACAAATTGATGAAGAAGAGCGTTTTCCTATGGAAACCGTAGAAAAGATGGCAAAATTAGGCATTTTGGGAATTCCAGTGCCTGCACAATACGGTGGCTCCGGAGGAACTAACCAATTATATGCCAGAGCAGTTGAAGAATTATCGCGCGTTTGTGGAACCACTGGTGTTGTTGTTTCAGCGCATACTTCACTTTGTGTGGCGCCCATTTTAGAAAGCGGCACAGAAGAGCAAAAAATGAAATATTTGCCCAAACTTGCTTCCGGTGAATGGATTGGTGCTTTCGGATTAACCGAACCCAATGCCGGAACCGATGCATCTGCACAACAAACCACCGCCGTTTTAGATGGAGACCACTATATTTTAAATGGTTCGAAAATATTTATTACTAACGCTATTTATGCCCATGTATATATTGTTTTTGCAATGACCGACAAGTCGTTGGGTATAAAAGGGATCTCTGCATTTATTGTAGAAAAAGGAACCCCCGGATTTTCGTTTGGAGTAAAAGAAAAGAAATTGGGAATTCGCGGATCTGCTACGGCAGAGCTGATATTTGAAAATTGTAGAATCCCTAAAGAAAATCTTTTAGGCAAAATTGGTGGCGGATTTGGCATTGCCATGAAAACGTTAGACGGCGGGCGTATCGGCATTGCCGCACAAGCGCTGGGTATTGCGCAAGGTGCATTAGATGAAACCGTTAAATATACCAAAGAACGAAAACAGTTTGGAAAACAGATCAGCAGCTTCCAAAATACACAATTTCAGTTAGCCGATATGGAAACCAAAGTGCAAGCCTCACGTTATTTAGTGTATGCTGCTGCTTGGAAAAAAGATCAAGCCATTCCTTATTCTTCAGATGCCGCGATGGCAAAACTCTTTGCCGCCGAAACAGCGATGGAAGTTACCACAAAAGCTGTGCAACTACATGGTGGTTATGGCTATACCCGCGATTATCCGGTAGAACGTATGATGCGTGATGCCAAAATTACCGAAATTTACGAAGGTACCTCCGAAGTACAAAAAATGGTAATTGCGGCGAAGTTGTTGAAGTAAATTATTGAGTTTATGAGAATCCAAAGAATCCCTCAAACCTCTGTTTCTTCAGCACAAGAAGTTGACATTTCTTTAATTGAAAACATCATTCCAAAATATAAAGGTAAAAAAGGCGGTTTAATTGCACTTTTGCAAGAAATACAGGCGGTTTATACCTACTTGCCGAAAGCTGCACTGCAGCGCGTGGAGGAGGAGTTAAATTACAACTTAAGCGAATTATATGCCGTTATCACTTTTTATGCACAGTTTAAACTCAAACCTTCCGGAAAATATTCTGTAAAAGTATGCATAGGTACTGCCTGCCATGTTCAAAATGCTAGCGCCGTGATGAATGCACTGTCCGAACACTTGAAAGTTAATGACGGAGAAACAACTGAAGATGGTAAATTTACGCTGGAAGCCGTTTCTTGTTTGGGCTGTTGCTCTTTAGCACCGGCAATGATGATTGGCGATGAAACCTTTGGAAAACTCACCGGCGATACCGCCATTAAAGCCGTAATGAATTTTAATTAAGTGAATATGAGTCCGATTATTGCACCATCCCTACTTTCTGCCGATTTTGTAAATTTGGAGAAAGAAATAAAAATGATTAATAAATCGAAAGCCGATTGGCTACATTTAGATATTATGGATGGTCTTTTTGTGCCTAACATCACTTTTGGAATGCCGGTAATTCGCGCTATTAAAAAAGTAGCGCAAAAACCATTGGATGTGCACTTAATGATTGAAAAACCGGAACGCTATATTGCCGATTTTAAAAATGCCGGCGCAGATTGCCTGTCGGTACATTGGGAAGCTTGTACACATTTACATCGTACTATTCATCAAATTAAGGATTTGGATATGTTGGCAGGCGTAGCTCTGAATCCGCATACACCGGTCTCCTTTTTAGAAGACATTATTAATGATGTTGATTTTGTATTGATTATGTCAGTAAATCCAGGCTTTGGCGGGCAACGTTTTATCCCTAATAGCATTAAACGTATAAAAGAGCTTCGAAAACTTATTGAAAAGCATAAATCGGATGCCATGATTGAGGTGGATGGCGGTGTGGACTTAGAAAATGTTCCCATTTTAGTAGACGCCGGTGTGGATATTTTGGTAGCAGGAAATACGGTGTTTAGATCAGAAAATCCAGCAGAAACAATTAAAAAATTAAAAATTAAAATCTAGTAGAAGCATGGCATGCCACATCTCTGCCAAGAATATCCTCTTCAAATTTTGAAGGGGTGCCCAAAGGGCGGGGTAGTTTATATAAAAATCAAAAATTAATGAAAAAAATCAGCATATTCATCTTTGCTTTACTTCTCACTTCTTTTTCTTTCGCCCAAGTGCCGGAAGAACCCGTTAAAAAATACCCTACCTATTGGCTCTCCGGTGAAGAATTGTTACGTATTCATGAAATTGGGAAAGGATTTGTTCCTTCACCGCCGCCCACAGGAGAAATCATTAACGTAGCGGAATTTATGCCTTCGCAAGGCGTACTGATTGCATACCCGCTAGGTATTCCTGTAAGTTTGGTAAAAGATATGTCAAATTTAGTGAAAATAACTACGTTGGTAGACCATGCAATTGCTGAAAATAATGCAAGAAATGCATTTCTTGCTGCCGGTGTGAACATGAGCAATGTAGAATTTGTTATTGCATTCACCGATTCGTATTGGACACGCGACTACGGTCCTTGGTTCATTATTGATGGAAATAACAAAATGGGTATCGTGGACTTTAATTACAATCGCCCACGTTATAACGATAACTTAGTTAATACAAAACTCGCAACACATTGGGGAGTAGATCGTTTTGCTATGCCGTTAATACATTGTGGCGGGAACTATATGACCGACGGATATAATATTTCTGCTTCCACAACTTTAACATTGACTGAAAACCCAAGTATGACTCAGCAACAAATTAAAAATCTGTGTAATGAATATTTAGGATTGGATGACTATCATTTTATACCGGATCCAATGGATAATTACATTCATCATATTGACTGCTGGGGAAAATTTTTGGCAGTGGATAAAGTCTTAATTGGACAAGTTTCGGAAAATGATTACCGTTATGCCGATTATGAAGCGGCTGCACAATATTTTGAAAATAAACTGACCCCTTGGGGCACAAAATATCGCATTTATCGTATTTTTACGCCGGGCGGAAGCAACACAACTCCTTATACAAACTCCTTAATACTCAACGATCATGTTTTTGTACCTATCGGTAATAATACATCGTATAATGACGCAGCTATAGCAGTATATCAAGAAGCCATGCCCGGATATACCATTGTTCCGGTTACAGCCGCCCCGGGATATCGTTGGCAAAATACCGATGCCTTGCATTGTAGAACACACGAGGTTGCCGATATGGGCATGCTGTTTATCCGTCATTATCCGTTATTTGACACGCTGGGGCATCAAGATATTTTTACTTTAACTGCCGATATTCGTCCGTTAAGTGGACATCCTTTGGTTTCCGATTCATTGTTGATTTATTATAAAATTAATGAAGAAGAATGGCAAGTCACTACGCTTACACAACTTCCGGCAAAAAGAACGCATTATCAAGCACAGTTAGTTGATTTGCCCGGAAATTCGAAAATCTCTTATTATATCTTTGCTAAAGATGAGTCGCAACGGCGTGAAAAACATCCCTATATTGGCGCATACGATCCGCATATTTTTTATACGGGAGAAAAAACCGGTTTTACCAAACATTATCAAGAAATTAATATCACGCTATATCCGAACCCAACCACAGGAGAGTTACGAATTAAAAGTTCTGAATTAAAAATTAAAAATATTGAGATTTTCGATATATATGGTAGAGCTGTAGGAACGACCTTTGTGGTTGCACAGGAAAAGATAGATATTTCACATTTAAGATCAGGAGCTTATTTTGTTAAAATCACAACCGACTCCGGTCATTTTGTTACTAAAAAAATCGTGAAGCTATAAAATCTTTTTATGTTAGAACGAAATATTACAAAAACCGAATCTCTATATTATTCCCTACCCTAATATCAGCTAAAGCAGCAATATTTCCTCTGTATAAAGTAACTTCAAGAAATCCCAAGCGATTATAAGTCAAAAACACTTCCGATTCTTGCGGGTTGTAATACGGATGACATCGCGTAATTTTCAACGGGCGTGCATTTGAAACAATAGCCTCAAACTGACTTTTAGCCATTGCCTCAAACATCGAAATGGGAATATTGGTAACGGCATTACAATATGAATCAATGTAGGCAATCTTTCCGAAAATGAGCTTTCGCTCCATACTATAATCAGGTTCGGATAAATTACTAAGTTGAAATTTTAAAGTTGGGTATGGAGTTGTATTTTCAATATAAGTTTCTTGAAAAACCCATGAAGCCATACAGGCTAGTTTTTCAGTGGTATTTAGCGACATTTCCCCGTTATACTGGTAGGCTTCCATATCGTTTCTTGCACCAAACATCATTGAAAAAACACCAGTATCTTCTCCTAGGAAAAAATGTCCGTTATAAAAAAGTAATACAGGTTTTGTTTTTACTGAAAAAGATAATCCTGAAAGTATGATATGTAGCGTCTTTTTCGGAAAAAAAGAGTAACTGTTTGTAGCAATAAAAGCTGCTTGAGAAAGATTAAACGATTCTAGATTATGTGTAATGTCAATAATTTGCACATTAGGTAATACGCTTAATAATTGTCCTTTAAAAATTCCAACATAAGGATCCCGTAGTTTCCAATCGCTTAGTAAGGTGATCATATTTTTGAATTTTGATTTTTATCATTTCTGGCAAGTTCGTATCATAAAAACACAGACAAAAGCATAAATAATGTTCGGCATCCACGTTCCCAGTGCAGGTGAGAGTCCGCCGTAAATAGAAAAAACGGTGGACACCTGTTGCAGGAAGACAAATGTGAAAGCCAAAGCAATTCCAATGAAAAGGTGCACGCCAACACCTCGCCTGTTTTTCCGGGAGGCAACACTTAATCCTAGTAATGTCATAATTATAACACCCATCGAATTAGCAATTCTTTTATGGGCTTCAATGATATAAAATTTTGACATCCCACCACCTTTTCCCTTATCTTCACGAATAAATTTTAAAATGTCGCCAAACGTCATTGTTTCACACGCTTTTTCATCTTGTGATAAATCTAATGGAGTGATATTAAAAATCGTATCCATGGTGGGGCCGCTATACAGTTGTTCACCCGTGTGAGAAGTTATGCGTTTTGAGTAATCGAATAACCTCCACATTTTCAAACTATCATCGTAACTAATTTCCCTTGCGGTTAATCTATATTTAACAAAGTTTTCTCCCAGTTCATCATAACAAAACTTATATCCTTTTTTGTCTCTCACATTCCAACGATCTACATAAATGTAGCTATTTGAAGAATTTCGAATATGAAAATTAGAGGTTGTTCTTGACCAACGCGACATCTGCTTGCTTTTAAAAACCTGCATATTATGGGTTGCTTTCGGAACTACCATGTTCGACATAAAAATAGCAAACAGTGCAATGCAAAGGGCGCCGGCTAAATAAGGCACCAGCATACGGTAAAAATTTACCCCTCCGCTCAAAATAGCTACAATTTCATTGTTTGAAGAAAGCTTAGAAGTAAACCAAATCGTACTGATGAAAGTGAAAAGAGGAATAAAAAGGTTAAAAAAATAAGGAATAAAATTCAAGTAATATTTTGTAATTACATCCACCCACGAAATTTTATAATCCATAAAACGAGAGACATTCTCTGCAAAATCGAACACTACAATAATCACCATTAAGAGCGCAATTGCATAAAAAAATGCGCCCAAAAATTTCACAAAAATGTAACGATCTATAATTTTCACTACTAATTAACGTAAATGCTTGCAAAAATATTAGAAAATCCTATCTTTGCACTTTATTTTGTAAAATTATGGATGAAAAAAGCACCCCCCCTAAACATTCCGAGCGAAACACCAAGTCAATAAAAGTAGCTGTTTTTTGCATTTTGGCTATTCTTATCCTTTATTTCGGAGCCAATTTCTTAAAAGGGATTGATACATTTAGTAAAAGAGAGTTTTTTTATTCTGTGTATGATAACAGTGGCGGACTACATACCGGAGCAGTAGTATATCTGCAAGGTTATCCTATCGGAAAGGTAACCAAAGTGAAACTTATTAGCCATGATCCCGTGCGAATATTGGCAGAATATTTAATTAATGAAGAGATCCTGATACCGATAGATTCGCGTTTTGAGGTTATGTCGAAAGATATGCTGGGCGGGATTATTGTGCGTTTGGAACTTGGGACTTCGACCCAATTTGCAAGACCCGGCGACACGCTTGCATGCGGCGTTGTTCCTCCACTTACAGAAGGTTTAGAAGCAATGAAAGATCAAATTGTGAATATTTTAGTCTCAATAGATACTGTTGCCGTGTCGCTTAAAGATATATTGACACATCAAAACGGTTCCGAAAACCTTGCAAAAACTTTTAGTCACATTGAATCTATAACTGCTTCATTAGATCAAATGCTTGCAGCAAATGAAGCGAAGTTTGGAAAAATGGTAACGGAGTTCTCGAAATTTTCAGGAACACTTACGGAAATCTCGCCTGAATTAAAACGTATTATCACTAATTTCGACCAAATTGCAGATACAATTGCAAAAGCAAATGTTGCGGAAGTAATTGTGAATGCAAATAATACGGTTCTTCAATTGAAAGAAATGGTTACGAAAATGAATACCGGAGATGGAAACATAGCTAAATTATTGAACGAAGATGAACTATATGCAAAACTCGGAAACTCGTTGCAAAGTTTGGATGATTTACTCGTTGATATTAAGCAGAATCCGAAAAAATATATCAATGTTACTATTTTTGGAGGAAAAAAGAAACAGCAATAAACTTTAATCCATAACGTTACAACCAAAATATTTTTACTATGGGAAGAGCTTTTGAATTTAGAAAAGAACGCAAGTTTAAACGTTGGGGCAACATGGCAAAAGTGTTTACCCGGCTTGGACGCGAAATTACTATGGCTGCTAAAACCGGTGGTTCCGATCCGAATACAAATTCCAAACTAAGACTGCTCATTCATAACGCACGTTCGGAGAATATGCCGAAAGAAAATGTGGAACGTGCCATAAAAAGAGCATTTGAAAAAGACACTTCAGAATATAAAGAAGTGGTATTTGAAGGTTATGCGCCTCACGGTGTAGCTATTGTAATTGAAGCAGCTACAGATAACAACCAACGCACTGTAGCAAATATTCGTAGTTATTTTAATAAATACAACGGAACGCTGGGGACCCAAGGCATGCTTGATTTTATTTTCGATAGAAAATGCCGCTTTACCATAGCTAAAAAAGATGGGGTTGATTTGGAAGAATTAGAGTTAGAATTAATTGATTTCGATGCTGATGAAATTTTTGAAGAAGACGATACCATCTTAATTTATGCCAATTTTCAAAGCTTTGGACCTCTACAAAAATATTTGGAAGAAAACGGATTTGAAATTAAAGAGTTTAAGCTTGAAAGAATACCACACGACATGAAAACTATTTCCGACGAACAAAAAGTAGAAGTAGAAAAACTGCTCGAACGCATTGAAGACGATGACGACGTTACGAATGTTTATCATAATATGATGTAAAAAAGAAGAAGGGAAAAATCTCCTTTAAATTTTGAAGGGGTGCTTAAAAAACAGGGTAGTTTTTATAAAAAATCAAAAAATAGCAATATATAGTATGTATTATTACAAATTTAAAATTTCATTCGACGAAGTAGAAGATTTTGAGCGCGATATAGAGATCTTGGCTTCTGACAATTTTGAATCATTCCATAAAATTCTTTATGACTCAATCGGGCTAGCTGGACATGAATTGGCTTCGTTTTCTATTTGCGATGCCAAATGGAATAAAAAGCAAGAAATTACACTCATTGATATGCAAGATGATAGAGTATCGGAAACACCAACTTATGATGAGGAAGAAGAGTACTCAACCTCTTCAAATATTCCGAAGTTTATTATGAAAGATGCTGTATTAAAAGATTTTATTACCGATCCGCATCAACATATTATGTATGAGTATGATTTTATTAATCCCAAAGTTTTTTATATAGAATTACTTAAAACATTACCGGCAAAAGAAAACGCGGTTTACCCGCGTTGTATTCTTTCAAAAGGAGTGCTGCCAAAGCCTGATGAATTTCCTACAGCTGCTAATCTTGAGAACGATTTTTTGAACGATTTTTTAGATGAAGTAGATGAGGATAACCTTGACGAAGATTTTATTGGTGATCAAATTTGGGATGATTCGCAACCAGAATTTGATTCATTTTAATTCCCCTATAAATTAAAACGCTTTCCTGAAGCAGATACAATACCCAAAAAGCAATAGCGGCAATTACTACGCCGATGTGTGAAAATTTGTAGTGCATAGGTCCTTCATTAAAGAAAGTGGCATTGATGATGTACGACATTACTACCACCGCCATTATTAACAAACCCCACCATAATCCTAAGTTAAAATCAGCATTAACATCAGTATCTTTTTGAATAACTTTTTTGTCTAAAAGGATATAGCTGGTTTCGTTGTAAACTTCTGCAAATACAGCATAGGGCTTTATAAGATTATAACCGGGTACGAACCAACTTAAGTAAGCCCAATAAGGCGCAGTGCTTTTCTTCATCCAGGGGGAAGTAAGACGAAGATTGAGTAAATTTTTATAATTCCATGTAGCAAAGCATAGAACTTTAGCCACAAATAACAAAATTGTTATCCATAAAACAATGTTAAATACTTTTTTCGCTGAATGCACTTCATTCATTAAGTCATAATGAGGAATTTTAACGGCTTCAAAAAGTATTAATTGTAATTGGATTGCCGCATCTACTTTTGCTAATTCTGCTTCTTTTTCTTCTAAAATATGTGATGTCCTTTTTATTTCTTCTTCAAGTTGTTTAGCTTGCTTTTTGTCGGTAGGAGGTGTTTGTTTTTTTAGCGTATCTACTTTATGTGCATAATAATCTACATTGACTTGGGCTTCGCGCCTTGGTCTTTCCACGTCGCTCAACTCTCTTGCTGCACTTTCGTACCCGGGCGTTGCTTGCACCAATTTAATATTTACTCTGTCAAAACTCATCAAGCATATCATAGAAACAATAAACATACCCAAAATAAGTACGTTGAATAACATGGCAAGTTTGCCGAAAAGAGCATTGTCTGTAACCTTTTTCATATTTATTTTTTTAGATTTTTTTTTGGCGAGCAAAAGTAGAAAAATAATTCATATTTCTACAAACATTTATTTAAAATTTCTCCCGTTACATTTCCGTCTATGTTGCCGCGTTCACCTAGTTGAGTGCCGCGATTTAAAAATCTTTGCTTAATAGTATTAACGGTTTCTACTCCGATATTCAACTCTTGTAATCTGGTTGCCAAGCCAATGAAGCGGAAAAACTCTTCGGTTGCCTCAATGGTTTTGTCGATACGTTGCTCGTCTGTTCCTTCATCAATATGAAACACGCGAGCGCCATATTGTAATAGTTTTGCTTTCTTTTGCTCGCGCATCACTTTCATGGTGCCCAATATTACAATAGCTAAAGTTTGCCCGTGGGTAGTGTTATGCAATGCCGTAATTTCGTGTCCAATCATATGCGTTGCCCAGTCTTGACTCATTCCCATGGCAATAAAGCCGTTCAGCGCCATGGTAGCGCAAAGCATAAACTCCGACATTGCGTCGTAATCGGTTTTATTAGCTTTAATTTTAGGCGCCAACTCAAGTAAAGTTTGCATAATTCCTTCCGACCAGCGATCCATGAGCGGAGATTCATCGGGCACAGTGAGGTATTGTTCCAACACGTGAATAAAAGTATCAGCAATGCCATAAGCAATTTGAGCATCAGGCAAAGAGAATGTTACCGTTGGATCTAAAATTGAAAATTGCGGATAAGAAGAGAAAAATGCATATTTTTCTTGTGTTTCGATATTTGAAATCACGGCGCCGCTGTTCATTTCCGATCCGGTAGCAGGCAACGTAAGTATTGAAGCAAATGGGAGCATTTTTCCTATTTTGGAAGAGTTCAATACAATATCCCAAGCATCGCCATTGTAAGGGATTGCTGCAGCAACTAATTTTGTGCCGTCTATTACCGATCCGCCGCCTACCGCAAGAATGTAGGTAACTTTTTCCTGTTTGCCCAATGCAATGGCTTTGCGCAATGTTTCCACCGTAGGATTAGGCTCTATGCCCCAAAATTCCACATAGTCGAATCCTTGCAACGCTTGGCAAACTTGTTCGTAAACGCCGTTGTGTTTTACACTCCCGCCGCCGTAAGTAACTAATATTTTTTCATTTTTCGGCAATGCTGCAGCCAATTGTGCAATCATGCCTCTTCCAAAAATTAATTTGGTTGGATTTTGAAATTCAAAATTGTTTTTCATAATATTTAAATTTAATGGAGTTAATAATTTAGATTTGCAAAATTAATTATTTTCGTTTAACAAAAATAGTATTCAATTAAATTATTTTTGTTAATTTCGCCGAATTATTTCAATAATTTTCACAAGAGCTTAACGGACTTCGACTTCTTTAAATCAAAATGTGTAAAAAATAATTTTCATGAAAAAAATCTTTATTGCCGCAATTTTTCTGTTCATCGGCATGAACATTTATGCTCAAGACTGGGCAGGATACAGAGTAGGTGAAATTTACCCCGGTTATATTATTAAAACTGATGGTACCATGGTGGAAGGTTATATAGAAGCACAGGTATTGGCAACCGCTTCCGACTCTCCTTTTGGCAATAGTAATCAATCTCGAGTGGTCTTCTTTTCCGATTACAAAAACAAAAAAACAAAAGTAATTTATAAACCCGAAGACCTTATAGAATATCAGATTGCTGATAAGATATATCGCACTATAAATTACAGTGACGGATTAAGTTCAAAAGCGCTTCGTTTTCTATTATTAGTAAAAGATGGAGCAATAGCCCAATACTCCTGGTACGATAGAGTGGGAACTCATCCGCAAATGAAATATGATAATAAAGATGTTTTTCAAAAAAAGGGTGGTAAAACATTTGATGGAAGCATTTTATTAGGTTTTTCAAAAAAAATGAGCGAAATCATAAGTGATTATCCCGAACTTACTGCAAAAATAACAAACAAAGAAAAAGGGTATGGCTCTCTCAACTTGTATGAGATTATCGAAGAATATAATCAATGGGCGCTTAATCAGGAATAATACATTTTAACTTAAAATTATGAAAAAACAGATTACATCCATTTTATTTTTGTGCATTGGAATCATAGCTGTCTTTGCACAGGAGCCTGTTGTAAAACGGGGAAAACCGATAACTCACAACTTTGCTCCTTCTGTTAGGATTAAACAAGTTTTTATGCCGGCAGAATCCGGATTTTACGCTTTGAGAAATGCCGAAAGTACAAATGCGCTCAATTCCGGCTTCATTTTAGAAAAATACGATGATAAATATGCTATGATTTCTTCCACAGATATACGAAGTACTGAAGGGACTTTAGGAAACAGCATACACTTTAGAACGCTTATCCCTTTGAAAGAAAAGACTGCCGTTTTTTATACCGGATACAAAAAAGCTTCAAAAGAAAGCTTTTGCCTTGTACGCTATATATTACCGGATGGAAGTATGGATAAAACCGATCTTGTAATCGAAACACTCAAGGCAGATAAGGTCATGAATTCAGGATCTTTTGATCTTACGGCTTCTCCCGATTTATCAAAAATACTTTTAACAACCACATTTCCTTCCGTTAAGGGGGAAAAAGCCAAAATACGCGTAAAAGTATTTGATACTAAAAGTATGAAGGAGCTATGGAGCAAGGAAGCCGAGTTAGATTTCGATGCTCGTAAAGGTAGTATAGCAGAATCATTGGTTGACAACGAAGGAAATGCTTATCTTCTCGGAAAATATGTGAAAGAAAGAGGAAAGGACGCATATAATATCTACACGTATTCAATGGCAAATTCCCAATGGCAAACCATAGAAATAGATCCGGATAAAAAATGGTGGTTCGGAAAACAAAACCACTTGGGATTCAACGCAAACGGAGATGTCGTTTTTGTAGCATTTTTGAACGAAACCGTCGCTACCCATTATCTTGCTATTCAATATGTAAGAATTAACGGATTGAATCAGTCCTTAGAAGCAAATAAATCAATTGGTTTGGAAGGGAAAGATAATAACGGTAATTTTTATGGAATGAAATTGAATTGGATCATCAAAGGAGTTGAGTCGCAATCCAATGGCACCACTATTATTATTGCAGAAGACGAGAATATGACTCGTACCACAGCTTCTTCAACAGCAGGCGATTACAATTACAAATTTCAAAATAAAGACATACGCGTTTTTGCCATTTTACCTGATGGGGACATGGCATGGGTAACCAAATTATATAAAAATCAGAATATTACAATTAAAAATACAGATCATCGCTGGGATTCTTTTGTCTATACAATAGCTAATGACAAGATATATATTGTCTATAACAACACGGAAGTGTTTGATACATGGAACAGAAACGTAAGAAATTTTGTGCCCACATATTTAGGGAGGGAATTTGCCTTCAAGACCTACTATCCGGTTTTTTTATATGCCATAGAACCCAACGGCGCATTGGTTCACAACATGAAGTATGGATTGCCTTTATATGAATTTCAAAAAGATATGGTATATTCTACGAATATTAACTCATCTCTCTTTTTGCCGTTACCAAACGGAATATTAATGATGGAGGAAAAGCCCGATATCAAAAAATATCAATTTGGCAAAATATATTTTTGAGACATCTTTTTATTAACTTAAAGTCAAATGAATATGAAAAAATTATTATTAAAGTTATTTAGTGCGGTAATCTGCTTGGTCATGATTTGTGGAGCTTGTTCCAGAGTTTGCACCTGTGGGGACTATGTTGGAATTTTTCGCATAGGAGACGAATATGAACAAAGTATCCCGATAGGAGACAAATGTTCGAGTTTAAATACATGGAACGACGAACTAAAAATGGGAACTAAATGTCGTTAGTTACTTTTTCTTATCTTAAAAAAACGACTGTTTGCTCTGCCACGCTTTTAAACAAGCGTTTTTGTCAATCTTTTCATCATTAATGATAAATAAATCGGCAACTTCTCCAAGATAAATGGCATGCTCAAAGTGCAGTTCCTGTTCAGTTTCTACAACAAAGCTTCCGTAGTTGTAACAGAATAAGTCTTCTTGGGTACAAATGTTAAAACCGAGGTCGTTGCCAAAACTCATTTTGCACAATGCTTCTATAATCCCTCCAAACTGACAGGTAAAAGCAGAGATAATCTTTTTATTATGGATATTTTCAACCATAAAATTAAAAACCTGTTTTAACTGTTCAAAATTAGGATTTCCCAATTTATCAGGTTGATGCTTAATAAAGTAAATATGATTTCTTACTTTTTTAAATTCCGGAGAGATGATATTTGACGCTTTTGCGGTAGCAACGGCAAATGAAACCAAGGTAGGCGGCACATTTAAGTTCTTGAAAGTTCCACTCATAGAGTCTTTTCCGCCAATGGCAGGCAATCCGAAAAAATTTTGAACGGTTATTGCGCCCAACAATGCGGCAAACGGCTTACCCCATTTTTCTTCATCTTTGCCGAGTTTTTCAAAATATTCTTGAAAAGTGAAGCGAATTTTGCGATAATCGCCTCCGACTGCCACTACCTTTGCCATAGATTCGATGATGGCGTACTGCGCACCATGAAATGGTGAACACTCCGAAATAAAGGGGTTATATCCAAATGATAAAATACTGCATGTATCGGTATATCCGTAACGCACCGGCAGTTTTTGCACTCCCGCTTGCGTTTCCGTCAATTGATACCTTCCGCCAAAAGGCATTAATACTGTTGTTGCCCCGATGGTAGAATCGAACATTTCAATCATGTTTTGTTGAGATGCCACGTTGAGGTCGGATAATGTGGCTTCTACCAGGGTACTTACGCTTGGCGCACTTTGCGCATTCTTTGTGTCCTTTGCGGTTAAAAATATTTGCTGCACAGCTCCAAGCAACACATCTGTTTTTTGACGAACACCGGAAGTGTTGATAAATTCGCGGCTCATATCCACGATCGTTTTTCCATTCCATCTTATTTTCAAACGATTATCGTCTGTAACATAAGCAATAACGGTGGCTTCAATATTCTCTTTCCTACAATACTCAATGAATGTTTCCACATCTTCAGGGGCTACTACTACACTCATGCGTTCTTGCGATTCGCTGATTGCCAACTCTGTGCCGTTCAGTCCTCTGTATTTGGTTTTTACAGCATTAAGATCAATGTCCAAACCGTCCGCTAACTCACCGATAGCAACACTTACGCCACCCGCGCCAAAATCGTTCGATTTTTTTACCAATCGAGTTACTTCGGGATTACGGAACAAGTGTTGTATTTTGCGCTCTTCGGGGGCATTGCCTTTTTGTACTTCGGCAGCACACAGTTCTAATGAGGTTTCCGTATGTTCTTTTGAAGAGCCCGTAGCTCCGCCAATACCATCGCGCCCTGTTCTTCCGCCAAACATGATAACTACATCGCCGGGTTGCGGCTTTTCGCGGCGTACATAATCTGCCGGAACTGCACCCACCACTGCGCCAATTTCCATGCGCTTGGCTTTGTATCCCTCATGGTAAATCTCCCGAACATGGGTACACGCCAGCCCAATTTGGTTGCCGTAAGAAGAGTAACCGTGTGCCGCAGTTTTAGAGATGACGCGTTGTGGTAACTTCCCTTCCATTGTATTTTCAATAGACTCAGTAATATCGCCAGCGCCGGAAACACGCATGGCTTGATATACGTAACTTCTGCCACTCAGTGGGTCGCGAATGGCGCCGCCAATACAGGTAGAAGCGCCTCCAAAAGGCTCAATTTCAGTAGGATGATTGTGCGTTTCGTTTTTAAACATCAGCAACCATTTTTCTGTTTTTCCGTCTACATCCACATCCACATATATGCTGCATGCATTAATTTCATCCGATACTTCCATGTCATCCAAATTGCCGGTTATACGTTCATGTTTGCCGCAAATAGTTGCCATATCCATAAGTGTCATCGGTTTTTTGCCGCCATGTACTTTATTTCTCAGCGCTACATATTGCTCAAAAGCATCTTGCAATTGTTCCTGAAATTGAGATGGTGCAAATGTAATGCGTTCCATTTCAGTTTCAAAAGTTGTATGTCTGCAATGGTCGCTCCAATAGGTGTCTAATACTTTAATTTCCGTTTCGGTGGGATTGCGTTTCTCTTCGTCTTTAAAATACTGTTGTACAAACAAAATATCTTCTAACGACATTGCCAATCCGTGTTCTTTTCTAAAATTTTCAACCTCTTCTTTAGAAAGCTCAATAAAGCCATTGAAAACTGGAATGTCGGCAATTTCTATATTTTCGGAAGCCTCAAGAATATTCATGTCTTTCTCCCGGGCTTCTACTTCATTAACACAATATTTTTTAATGCGTTTCAAGTTTTCATCCGTAACCGAATCATCTAACAAAATTAATTTAGCACTTTTGATAATGGCTTCGCTTTTAGGATCAATTAATTTCAAACACTGCATGGCGCTGTCGGCGCGTTGATCAAATTGTCCGGGTAGAAATTCGATGGCGAAATGTAAAGGCGCAAAATTTTGCGCCCCTACTGATACATCATCCGTTACCGGTTCCGAAAACACCGTTGCCGTTGCTTTTTCCAATAATCCTTCATCAATATTAAAAACATCATACATATTAATTAATCGCAACTCATTAATATGCAAATGAAGATTATCATTAAGTTCATTTCTCAATGATTCGGCTTCTATTTGAAACCCTTTTTTCTTTTCCACGAAAAGACGTATCTTTTGAATAGTCATACCTATTTAATGTTTTCTTCACTGTCTAAAACGGCTTGTTGCATTTTTGCACGATATTCATCTAATTGTTGTGCAATTTTTTCGTTGTGTATGCCTAAAATTTGCAATGCTAAAAGTGCAGCGTTTTTCGCTTGGTTAATTGCCACGGTAGCTACCGGAATTCCGCCCGGCATTTGCACAATAGACAGCAACGAATCTAATCCGTTCAAGTTTGATGATTTTACGGGCACGCCAATCACCGGTAATGTGGTTTTGGATGCGGTCATTCCGGGAAGATGAGCTGCCCCGCCAGCGCCGGCAATAATCACTTTCAAGCCTCTTTTGCGCGCAGTTTCCGCATAATCAAACATTCTTTCGGGCGTGCGATGCGCGCTAACAATATGTTTCTCGTAATTTATTTGGAATTCATCCAATAGGTTACAAGCTTCTTTCATCACGTTCCAATCGCTTTCGGAACCCATAATAATACCAATTTCTATGTTCATAAAGCAACAAAAATTTTGAGTGGCGAAGATAGTGAAAGTTCATAATATCACAAACAAAAAAATAATGTTTATTTTGCAACCTCTAATGCCGTAAAACACGCCCTATGTTTAATTTCTTAAAGACGAAAAATGTATAATATAACAGTGCGTCTAACATCTCAAAGACGTTTAGAACAAGCATTAAGCAAGGCAGGAATAGAAGATCCTGCATCTGTTACACAATTAACTATTGTAGGCACGATGACAAAAGTTGATTTTAAATACATCTGCAAAAAGATGAGTAAGAGCTTGCAAGAGTTGGATATATTTAACGCTTCGTTGGAAGAAAGCAAACTTAGAAAAGGAGCATTTGCCCGATGCATAGCATTGACCTCTGTTACCATTCCTAACTGGATTACCGAAATTGGAGAAAGCACATTCAGTAATTGTATCAGTTTGAAATTCTTTATTATTCCCGAATCGGTTATTAAAATCGGGGAATTGGTTTTTTGGGGCTGCACCAGCTTAACCTCTGTTGTTATTCCCAACTCGGTGGTTGAAATTGGATTTAGGGCTTTTAATAACTGTACCGGCTTAACTTCTATTGTTATCCCCAATTCGGTAGTAAAAATAGGAGGTAGCGCTTTTGGCAAATGTACCGGTTTAACTTCTATCGCTATTCCCAATTCGGTAGTTGAAATCGGAAATGGCGCTTTTGCCGGCTGCACTGGCTTAACTTCTATTACTATCCCCGAATCGGTTACTAAAATTGGGGAATGGGTTTTTGAAGATTGCAATCCTTTTGTTACGGTGCATCCCAATAATCCTTTTTATACAAGCGAAAATGGGAAGTTGGTGAGAAAGATTTGAATTGAAATTAATATATACCCTATACCGAAGTCATGGGAGTATCCCATGACTTCGGAAAGATTATAGCCTTATGGTAAGATGATTTTTAACAATTTTTATTATTTTTGCATCCTATTATTTTAACCTTTTTAACTACATCATAATCAAATAAGAATCAATATGATAAAAGACGATTTTACCGTTAGACACATCGGGCCACAGGGCGCGGAAATTGAAAAAATGTTGCATACCTGCGGCGTAAAAACTTTAGACGAACTCATTGAAAAAACCGTTCCGGCTGCCATTCGCTTGCACGAAAAATTGCCTTTACCCGATGGCTTGCCCGAAGGTGAATACCTGCAAACGATAAAATCAATATTGTCGAAAAACAAATTGTATAAATCCTATATCGGTATGGGTTATTACAATACATTTACGCCTGCCGTAATTTTACGCAATGTTTTCGAAAATCCGGGTTGGTACACTTCTTATACGCCTTATCAAGCCGAAATTTCACAAGGTCGTCTTGAAGCGCTGCTCAATTATCAAACTATGATTATGGAACTTACGGCAATGCCGATAGCAAACGCATCACTATTAGATGAAGGTTCCGCTGCCGGTGAAATGATGCTGATGTTTTACAACAGCCGCAACCGTGATGCCATGAAAAACAATGTGTGCAAATTTTTCGTATCGGAAGATGTATTTCCGCAAACGTTGGGCGTGCTCAAAACCAATGCAGCTCCGTTAGGTATTGAAATTGTAACGGGCGAAGTAAGAAAAATGGAACTTGACGCTACTTTCTTTGGCGCCATGTTGCAGTATCCGGGCAGTTGGGGCGAAATACACAATTACAAACAATTTACTGCTGATGCACAAGCAAAAGGCATTTTTGTGGGCGTTGCCGCAGATCTATTGGCGCTCGCTATTTTAACTCCTCCTGGAGAATGGGGCGCCGATTGTGTAGTAGGCTCTACACAGCGTTTCGGTCTTCCCATGGGATTTGGTGGTCCCTCAGCAGGCTATTTTGCTTGCAAAGAAGATTTTAAGCGCCAACTTCCGGGTCGTATTATTGGTGTAACAATTGATGCGCAAGGGAACCGTGCCGTGCGTATGGCACTACAAACCCGCGAACAACACATTAAACGCGAACGCGCCACTTCCAATATTTGCACAGCTTCGGCATTGGTTGCCGTAATGTCCGGTTTTTATGGTATGTGGCACGGAGCCAAAGGATTGTATAATAAAGCGCTCAAAATAAATATGCTTGCCGGTGTTCTATCCAAAGAAGCTGAAAAATACGGATATAAGCAACATAATAAAACATTTTTCGATACTTTATGTTTCGAAGCGCCAAACGGAATTACTACCGAAGATATTAAAAAAGTAGCGTTGACGCACGAAGTTAATTTTTACTATTGGTGCGAAACCTGTTTTTCTTTATCTCTAGATGAAACCGTAAAATTAGAAGATGTAAATTTCATCTTATCTATTTTAGCAAAAGCTGCAGGAAAAGAATTTATGCCTTTTGTATGTCAGCCATGCGCTACTCCGGAATTGAATATCCCGAAAGATTTTCAACGTACCTCAGCTTTCATGCAGCAAGATGTTTTTACTAAATATCAATCTGAAACGGAAATGATGCGCTACATGAAAAAGCTGGAAGTTAAAGATTTGTCGCTCAATCGCGCTATGATTCCGCTTGGTTCTTGCACTATGAAACTAAATGCCGCCGCCGAGATGATACCGTTGAGCTGGGCAGAAGCAGGCGCGCTTCATCCGTTTGCACCGGCAGAACAAACGCAAGGATATTTGGAAATGATTAACGAAATGGATCAATGGTTGCAGGTAATTACCGGTTTTAAAGCAATTTCGTTCCAACCCAATTCGGGAGCAGCAGGCGAGTATGCCGGTTTGATGGTGATTCGCAATTATCACATTGACAAAGGTGAAGCACACCGCAATATTTGCTTAATCCCGGCATCGGCGCACGGTACCAATCCGGCAACAGCAGCCAAAGCCGGCTTAGAAATTGTGGTAATAAAATCAACCGCTGAAGGTGAAATTGACGTAGAAGATCTACGTGCAAAAGCCGAGCAGCATAAAGAGAATTTGTCGTGTATTATGGTCACTTATCCTTCAACACATGGCGTTTTCGAAGAAACCATATTGGAAATTATCAAAATTACTCATGATAATGGTGGTTTGGTATACATGGATGGCGCGAATATGAACGCGCAAGTGGGCTTAACCTCTCCGGGCGCCATGGGTGCGGATGTGTGCCACTTGAATTTGCATAAGACTTTTGCTATGCCGCATGGTGGTGGTGGTCCCGGCGTGGGACCTATCGGTGTTGCCGCGCATTTGGTGGATTATTTGCCCAATCATGAAATTTACAAAGTAGGAGGATCAAAAGGCAGTCAAATAGCGGCATCGCCTTACGGTAGCGCTTTCCTATTGCCCATTACCTACGGTTATCTCAAAATGTTGGGGGGCAGTGGACTAACCGAAGCTACTAAAATGGCAATCCTCAACGCCAATTACATGGTAGAGCGTTTAAAAGCTCACTATAAAATCATGTACTTAGGTACACACGGACGTTGCGCACACGAGTTTATCCTCGACTGTAACGAATTTGACCGTTCTGCCGGAGTACAGGTGATTGATATTGCCAAACGCTTGATGGACTATGGGTTCCATGCGCCTACCGTGGCATTCCCCATTCATGGGACGTTAATGATAGAACCAACCGAAAGTGAACCGTTGTGTGAAATTGACCGTTTGTGTGATGCTTTCATTACTATTCGTGAAGAAATTCGTGAAATTGAAGAAGGCAAAGCCGATAAAACAAGCAACGTAATTAAAAATGCGCCTCACACAGCAAAAGTAGTTTGCGCCAACGAATGGAACAGACCTTACCCTCGTGAAAAAGCCGCATACCCAATGCCGCACAACGACAAATATTGGCCTACTATAGGAAAAGTGAACGACGCCCATGGCGACAGGAATTTAGTATGTTGTGTAGGGTAGAGGGAAACTGATTACTGATAAAACAACTTGATCACCTGTTCCGAATAAGTTTTGGAAACCGGTAAATCGGGTAAATCTAAATAATCCAAATCTAAAAAGATACCTTCTTTATCTTTGCGTAATACTTTTACTTTGTTAATATTCACAATATAAGAACGATGACATCTTACTAAAGGATAATCCGCATAACTCTCTTCAATACTTTTCAGGCTTTTTCTCAATAAAAAACGCGCAATTTTTCCTTTGTTTTCGTAATAAATATTCACGTAGTTGTCGAACGATTCAATGTAGTACAAATTGTTAAATTTAATGGATAAACGCAATGTTCCTTTATCGTCATTAAAATGTATAAGGTTAAATTTGTCGTGTTGGATAGCAAAATAGTTTTCTTCATCAATATATTTCGACATTTGAACCATTTGGGCTAAGTGCAATTTTTTGTCTTGCAACGATAAATACAGCCATGAAACCACGTATGGCAAAAAGAGGATCAGTGCAATGTAGAACATGGCTTGTGGTGCAATGTCGAAGAAATCGCGCGGATCGTTCAGTCTGATTTTAACCACCAAAGCATACAGTACCGACATGATGAGAGTTTCTCCAAAAATCCAAATAGAATAGGCTAAATATGTTAGTTTGATTTTGTTTTTTAAAAGGTACATTACAAACCTGCTGGCGCTCAGTATCGTAATTCCGCATAAAACAATAATTAAGGTGGTAATGAAATATTGTGTGGGAGTAAGGCTGCTTTTTTTCCAAAATAGAAAAAGATGCACATCATTAAACGGTTTATAGATGTTTAAAAATAGTATAGAAAAGAAAAAAACAAAGATCATCAGCAAAATGATATTCTTTTTACTTACTAAAAAAGAGGGAATTAGCCGTTGCATACTTTGTATTTTTCGGAGCGCGAATATCTTTATTTTTTTGAATAAATCAACTGTATTTTATCACTTTACTATTTGCAGTGGATAAAAGCAACCATAACAGCCGGAGGCGTGGTACCTAAATAACCCTGTGCAAACGAAGTGCAGCGCAGGGTGAATAGTACGGCTCATCGAACCTGTGCTCCGAGGAGCATAACATCGTAATAAAAAGATAATAGTTTAAAATTTAAAGTTCAAAATCACGATTGTCGTTTGTAACTCATCACGATTATCACGGCCTACTTTAATAATCCCGGATTCTCCTGCAAATATTTTTTTGTTCCTTCGTAACCGATGCGAATAATTTCTTTATATTCTTTAAAATCAAACATATGATATGACGACAATTCTTCAAATCCAATATAATGATCGGCTTGTGCTATTCTATCTGCATTCATCTGCTGAAACATCGCAGCTATAGCCCGATTAATCATTTTCATTTTTCCTGAATTGATCGTTTGCGGGTATACAGCAGCTACATCAATCATAATTATTTTTTCACACTTGTCCTTAATAGGCTCAATAGGAAGGTTATTCATAACACCTCCGTCAACATATATTTTTCCATCTAACTCAATCACTTCAAAAAAAGCAGGAATAGAAGCGGATGCCATCAGCTTTTCTTTAAAATTATCACCGGAAAAAGCATATTCTGTTTCCAAATTAATAAAATTGGTCATCGAAACGGCAAGGAAGCGTTGTAGGGAATCGAAACTATTTTTTTGAAAAATATTGTCTAAGACTTTACTCAGTTTTCGATGGTCTGAAATGCCTTTTTTACGAAATAAACGAAAATCGAATATTTTCGACTTTTTGTATATTTTCTCTCGTTCTATAATATCAGTCATCTCTTTGGGAGAATACCCGTAAGCGTACATTGCTCCAATAAGTGCGCCCATACTGGCTCCCGAAACAACGGGAAACTCTATCCCTGCTTCTTCAAGTGCTTGAAGTGCACCGATGTGGGCAAATCCTAAAGCTCCACCTCCGCTTAAAACAATTCCGTAGTTTACGGTTTCTGTCGGTTTTTGTCCTAAAACTGTATTAAATATTCCGATTAGAAATAAACAAATGATGATTTTTTTCATAAATTGCTAAAATTTTGTGATTATTATACAATATTGATATAAATTTACACGTGTTTTCCAATTCTGTTTTTGATTTGCAAAGATATTTTTTTTTGGATAGAGTAAGCAAAATTGGCTTTTTGTGTCAAAGCCAAATCACTATGTAAGTATCCTCAAAAATTATACAGGTTAAAATTATACTAATATAAAAGCTTTGATATTGTGTAATTTTATTCCCATTTTTGCGACTAATAGAAAAAATAACCTCCATTATGCACGATTCTAGCATTGAAAAAGTATTTATAGAACTGATTCGACAAAACGATCGTCTTATTTATAAGGTATGCTCCATGTATACTTCCGATGAATTTCTATTAGCAGATCTTTATCAAGAAGTGGTATACAATTTATGGAAAAGTCTTCCTAAATTTCGCAACGAATGCTCGAAATCTACTTGGCTATACCGTATAGCATTAAATACTTGCATTACAGGGATGAGAAAAGAACTGAGACGTCCACACCATGTTCCCATTCTTGAACTTAATGAGCATTTGATTGAGCCGGAATCTATGGAAGGAAACATCAAGGAAATGTATAAGCTTATTTATCAGCTAAATACACTAGAGCGTGCTATTATTTTGCTTTATTTAGAAGAAAAATCGTATCAGGAAATTGCTGATATTACCGGATTGACGTTGAGCAATATAGCTATAAAAATTAAACGTATCAAAGAAAAGTTAAAAAAAATGTCTGAAAGTTAAAAAAAGAAAACTATGGAATTACATGAATTAAAAAATACCTGGATGGTATTAGATGAACAGTTGAAGAAAAATGAAATGTTGAATAAGCAAATTATTTTGGAAATGCTGCGCAAAAAGTCGAGTAAATCACTAAATAGATTGGTAAACACTGATTTTATTGGCTTTATAGTACTACTTTTAGGCATTCCAGCTGCTATTTGGCTATTATATGATCTTCGTTTTGAAAATTTTCTTTTTCCGAAAGTATTATTTATAACACTTATTTTCATTTCTCTAATAGGGTTAATTTTCTATTCTTACAAATTAAAGTATTTGATGAAAATAGATTTATCCAAAGATGTGAAAGATAACCTGTATTGTTTGAATAAATATAACATTATGCTTAAACAGGAAAAATTGTCAGCATTTATTATAGGTCCATTTTTGGCAATTTTGGGAGTATTATGTTACTATGAACTTAAAGCCACGCTCTCATTGTGGGTATTTTTAGTTGTTGGTATAACTATTGGTGGACTCGTTACTTATTGGATGTTTAAAAGGATTTATGACACCAGTATTCAATCTATTAAGCAAAGTTTGAATGAACTGAATGAATTAAAAGAAGAATAAATTGAATTTATCATAATTAAATATAATTTTGCAGCATATTAAATATTATGAAAACCACGTTTCGCTATTTTTTACTTCTTGGCATTATTATCATTCCTTTATTTGTATTGTTAGAAGATTCGGAAAAGTTTCCTATTTTGTTTGGTGCATTTTTAGGAGTTACAATCACCTATTGGATAGCAGTTTGGATAATGAAAATAAAGATGCGAAAGTGACTAGTTGAATTTTTTAAGATAACTCTCTTTGCAAACCTTCTACCCAATTCGGTATATGAATATTGAATTGGGTTTTTATTTTAGATAAATCGAAAACCGAGTACGCAGGACGTGCAGCCGGCGTAGGATATTCGATAGTAGTAATAGGATGAACCGAACAAGGTAATTTTGCAGTTTTCATAATCTCCTTGGCAAACCCATACCAAGTGGTTATTCCTTCGTTTGCATAATGAAAAATGGTGGGCCTCGTAATTTTACCTGTTTGATTAATAATTTGTAAAATTGCTGTTGCCAAATCATTTGCATTGGTTGGTGCACCTAATTGGTCATTTACTACGTAGATTTCTTCTTTTTCTTTACCTAATCGCAACATTGTATTTAAAAAATTGTGTCCATATTTCGAATAAAGCCAGGAAGTTCTGATAATAATGCTTGGAATTTGCTCAAAAAAAATCGCTTTCTCACCCGCCAGCTTCGATTTTCCATAAATGGAAACAGGTTTGGTAGAAGCATTTGTTTTATAGGGTTTTGTAGCTTTTCCGTCGAACACATAATCCGTAGAAACATGAATTAAAAAAGCATTTTGTTCCATACAAATGTGTGCCAAATTCCAAACACCGTGTTCGTTAATATTAAACGCTTGCTCAAGTTCGCTTTCCGCTTTATCCACAGCGGTATAAGCAGCGGCATTGATAATGCAATCGATTTTATTTTTACGGACAAAATTTGATACGGCTTTAATGTCGGTAATATCTAATTCTTGAATATCGGTGAAAATGAAATCTTTGCATTCTGTAGACAAAGTTTTTTTTGCTTCTACCGCATCTTTCAAGCATTTTCCTAATTGCCCGTTACTTCCTGTAACTAAAATGTTTTTTATTTCTTTCATCGTTTTTGTTTCGGCAAAAATATCAAAAAACAAAATTTAAGATTAAAATAAGATGCTTATTTTCCGTAAACTTTGCAAGGATAAAACAATAACATGCGATGAATAAAAATTTTTCATTGTTTGTCTGAGATAATTAAAAAAAAACTATTTTTGCCGCCCCAAATGAGGGATGTACTTTGACTTATTGTAACTTTTGCCGGTGTAGCTCAGTTGGCCAGAGCAGCTGATTTGTAATCAGCTGGTCGGCGGTTCGAATCCGTCCACCGGCTCAACATAATGGGAGGATTCCAGAGTGGCTAAATGGGGCAGACTGTAAATCTGTTGGTGATACCTTCGGAGGTTCGAATCCTTCTCCTCCCACAACTCCTGCGGAAGTAGCTCATTTGGTAGAGCGAAAGCCTTCCAAGCTTTAGGTGGCGGGTTCGAGCCCCGTCTTCCGCTCCAAAGAAAAGCCGTTCGTTAAGTGTAGTCGAAATGAACGGCTTTTCTGTTTTTGCCCTAAAATTTTATAATGCACATCATCAACATCGGAAACGAGCTCCTTTTTGGAAAAACTACTAATACAAATGCCTCATTTATTGCCGAAAAAATGACACAAACAGGCATTGAAGTGAAAAAATTAATTGTGATTGCAGATGATCCCGATACTATTTTCCGGACAATAACAGATGCTTTTAAAGAAACCGATTGGATTATCACTACCGGTGGGCTTGGTCCTACCAAAGATGATATGACTAAAAATGTGATTGCTAAATATTTTGACGTTGGTTTTGAAGTGCATCAGCCTACATTAGAGACAGTAATTAAGATGTTTTCGGACAGAGGCTTAGAAGCAAGTGAAATTAACAGGAAACAGGCAGAAGTACCAATAGGCGCCATTGTGCTGCCCAACAAAAATGGTACAGCCCCCGGGCTTTGGATAGAAAAAAACGGAAAAACATTAATTGCTTTGCAGGGTGTACCTTTTGAAATGCAGGCGACTCTTACGGAATCTGCTATTCCTTTGCTCAAACAAAAATATAAGGGTGCGCATGCCGTGGTGCATAAAAATATGCTTACTTCCGGAATCGGAGAAAGTGCTTTGTCGCAACTCATTGAGAATTGGGAAGATGCACTGCCCGAAAATATTACATTAGCTTATTTGCCTTCACCCGGACAAGTGTTGTTGCGCCTTACCGCACGCGCCGGCGACGAAGAATCAGCAAAACAAATGCTAGAGACGCAAATTCCTACCTTAATAAATATTATTCGCCCTTATCTCGTTTCAACAGAGGGTGAAACTTTAGTAGAGATTGTTTCAAAACTATTGAAAAAAAGTAAAAAAAAGCTTGCACTAGCCGAAAGTTGTACGGGAGGTTACATTTCACATCTTATTACCTCGCTTCCCGGAAGTTCTCAATTTTTTGAAGGAGCCATTGTTTCCTACTCCAATGAGGTAAAACGTGACATACTTAATGTACGAGAAACCAACTTGAAAAAACATGGCACAGTAAGTGAATTTGTTGTTAACGACATGGCAATTAATACCATGAGTTTGTTTGAAACCGATTATACTATTGCTGTTTCGGGAATTGCAGGACCAAGCGGCGGCACAGAAGAAAAGCCGATAGGATTGGTGTGGATTGCTGTTGCCACGCCCACCAGAGTGGTAACTCAAAAGTTTCTTTTCGGTAAAAACGGTGGACGGGAAGTAATCATTAAACGCGCTGCTTTGTCGGCATTAAACATGTTGCGAATTGAATTATTAAAAGATAACGAAAACTGCATCTCATAATTTTTTTAAGAACAATCTTATTTTTTATATTATTTTAATACTTTTGCACAATCAATATGTTAATATTGATTTAACATTTAGGATATCCTTGTTATCTAAGGTGTGCTATCACTAATAATTTAAAAAAGGAGGAACTTATGAACACATTATTAATTAGTGCCTCATCAAGAGGGCATGTAGATCATGGGTGGTTAGATACCTACCACACATTTAGTTTTGCAAGTTATCATGACCCCAACCGTGTGCACTTCGGAGCGCTCAGGGTGCTAAATGATGATTTTGTAGTGCCGGAACAAGGTTTTGGAACACATCCCCATGATAATATGGAGATTATTTCTATACCGTTATATGGGCATCTTGCACATAAAGATAGCATGGGAAAGGCGGAAGTATTAAGCGCCGGTGAAATTCAGGTAATGAGCGCTGGAACCGGAATCACTCATAGTGAATATAATGCGAGTGAAACCGAGCCACTTAATTTCTTTCAAATATGGATTTTTCCGGATAAACAAGATGTTAAGCCACGTTATGATCATCGTAAATTCGATTTTGCCCATTTAAAAAATCAATTTATTCAAATAGTTGGACCAAAAGATGATATGTCTAATACAGGTTTATGGATACATCAAGCGGCATGGTTGAATATGGGTATTTTTGATAAAGGAAAAGACTTAGAATATCAGGTAAATAGAAAAGGAAATGGTGTTTTTGCAATGGTTATTGAAGGCGAATTTACCGTTGAGAATCAAAGACTTCAACAAAGGGATGCTTTATGCATTTGGAATACCGGACATATTAAGATAATAGCAAATACTGACAATGCCCGTATTTTATTAATAGATGTACCAATGGATTTTAAGTAAAAAAAAAGGCGCCTATTAAGGCGCTTTTTTGGAGGTCTCTTCCAGATTCGAACTGGAGTAGACGGTTTTGCAGACCGGTGCCTAGCCGCTCGGCCAAGAGACCAATGAGGCAGCAAAAATACACTTTTTTTTATTATTATTCTTCTTTTTCCGGTTTTCTTCTTTCTCTTGGAATAGGATTGATAAAAATATCTGCTATCTCTTTTGGACGATAAGCGTCTAACCAACGAAAGTCTCTCAATAACCTTTCAGTCATTGGAAGTTCTGTATCTGCCCACAATTTTCCGTCGGGATTATCGTAAAATCTAAGTTCTTCTATTTCATTATTTTGCAAGAACATCCTCATCTCATTCGTTTCCATGCGATTGATTCCTATAAGCAAGCTATCTTCATCCATTACATAGTAGATGAGTTCGACATTATTTATCACGTTTACTTGATATAGCTCTCCGTTTCGAATAAATCCGATAATATTCCTTCCTTTTACTTGATCAAATTCGATCTCATCAAATACATCAGAGATAATAAAAGCATTGAGAAGTAATTCCAATTTCATTGTTACGGAATCTATCACCGAAAATCTAATGGTATCTCCAAAAAGTTGATTTTTTCCACTCCATACCACTGGATTATAAAACATCATTCCTATAGAATCTACGACATTGTAACTCATTGAATCGCAGGCACCTTGAAAGTCTTTACTAAAAAACTTTACATGAAAATACGCAAGCATCAATTGTGGATTTTGGGCAGTATCGAAATACATTTTCAGGGTATCGGCGTGTAAATAGAGCGAGTCGTTTTTTTCTTTATCAATCAGAATTAATAGAGCACTGTCGGTAATCCATGTCCAACCGCCATTTTCCGAATATTCGCCGTAGTGCCCTTTTACAATAAAATCCCGTGTTGTATCAATGAGCGTGATGTTGTCTTTTACAATTCCAAAAGCCAAATTTTTATCATAGTATACAGAATCAGCGGTAAGTTCCTGATCATTGTTAATAAACTTCACACTATCAAACAAATGTGAAAAATTATTGCGCGTATCATACCATCCTGAATTTGTGAAAATATTATTTTCCTCTGATACCAAATGGGTTCGGCACAAAAAATAGACAATTTCCGTGCTTGTGTCATAATTAAAGGAGTCGCACATCATAAGATACGTAGGGTTATTCATAATCACATCATGTCTAAACTGCGCCATGTTTGTATGTGTATTATATGTGCCAACCCTGCTAGTTAATGTATCTTCATTTGAAATCATTTTTCCTCCGGTATTATAATACCCTATACCGGTATGGGTATTGTAAATCAGCATGTCGGTATAAAGCGTGGAGGTGTTATCTTTTAGAATAACATTTCTGGAAATGGTAGAAATTTTTGTATTTCCGTCATATACAGCACGTTCTCCGTATAACGTAACTGTGTCATTCACAAAAATTTTAACAGGTCTTCCAAAAGCTACCATTCTATTTTCATCAGTATAAGAATAGGCGCTATCGGCATAACCTATGGTATTTTCATGTGTAAATACTACATTTCCAATTAATCTATCCACACCCGGAAGAAGCTCTTCATTACGATGCTGCCAATCGGCGCGAAAAACAATTTTCTTGCCTGACTGTTGTCCAAACAATACAAAAAAGTTACAAAAAATAAGAAAAAGTGTGCAAAAACGCGACATTATTATAGGTCTTCGAGAGGAATACCATTAATTTCAATAATCCTATCCTCTTTGAATAAATATGTTCTTTCTATTTCGCCGGAAGGTAAAAAATAAGTTTCCAATCCTTCTTTTTTATTATTTACAAAATTTGTTTCACTTTCCAAACGTCCCATATAATCATAAGTAGTCCGTTTGCCTGTTCCTTTCACAAACGATCCTTCTCCTGTAAGCAATCCTCTTTCGTCGTAATTTTCCCAATCTCCGTCAAATAAATCGTTTACAAAAGTTCCGGTTTCTTTCATCATACCATTAGAATGCCATGTGGTTACAGGTCCGTTTTTTACACCTTTTGTATAATGTGTTTCCATAGAACGTTGCCCATTTTTATAATAATGCGTTTCCACACCCTCTAACAGATCATTTTTATAATAGGCTATCAGTTCTACATTGTTGTTGAAATAACGTTTGGTGAATTTTCCGTGTTTCTTTCCTCTTTTCATTTCAATTTCCATAGTTTTAATAGGATACCAATGATGATAATAAATGGTGGTCCCCGTTTCTTTTCCACAGCGATAGTGTGTTTCCGATTTTAATTTTCCATTATCGTGATATTCACGTTTTACTTTGGTACAACTTGTAATCAAAACCAAAGCACAAAACAAGATTAAAAATAGGCGGATATTGTTCATTTTTTACGTTGTAATTAATTTAATTATAGCTTATATATTATCGTAACAAACGCAAAAATAGATAAAAAAATATACGATGCATAACTTTTCATCTTAAAACACTTCCAACAAGCATTAATTACTAATCGCTATCGCCGCACTTCCATTGCATTTCGTAGTGCACTGCCCACAAGCATAAAAGCCAATACTACAAGCATGATGGCAACTCCCGGAGCAATGGCTAAGTATGCTTTATCCAATACAATATAAGCGTAATTTTCTTTCATCATCATTCCCCAGGAAGGAATTGGCGGTTGTACGCCCATTCCGAGAAAGCTCAATCCGGCTTCCATGAGAATAGCGGAAGAGAAATTGGCAGCAGATAACACGACTAATGTTCCTAAAATATTAGGCAATATGTGTTTGAAAATAATTCTAAAATCTGAAAAACCAAGCGCTTTTCCGGCTTCAACAAAATCTTGTTGTTTCAATGCGAGTGTTTGTCCACGCACCACCCGCGCAATATCCACCCACATGGTTAGCCCAATAGCAATAAAAATTTGCCAAAATCCCTTACCCAATGCAAAACTAATGGCAATTACCAATAATAGTGTGGGAATAGACCATACCACGTTTATGAGCCACGTGAGCGCCGCATCTACTTTTCCTCCATAGTAGCCGGCAGTGGCGCCCACGAAAACGCCTATGAATAATGCAATAAAGACTGCAATAAACCCCACAGCTAAGCTAATGCGTGCACCTAGCATCAATTGACTGAGGACGTCGCGACCGTAACGATCGGTACCGAGCCAATATGTTTTTTTTCGTAGGGGTTGAAAATTTTCAATCCCTACAATGTTATCATCCAAAATCGGCACGGATGTGTATCGCGCCGGCTGTCCAAACAACATTTTACGAAAAAATCCCACCTTTTTTACAGGAGGTTCTTTGGGAATATTCAAAAAATATACCGAAAATCCGGGAGGTTGCAGTGCAATTTCTAAATGTTGGTCGTTGCAAAAAGGAGTTTTATCCGGCGTGATGAGGTATCCTAAAATTGCCATGAGAAATACCAAGCCCAAAAAAATGAGAGAAATCATGCCTACTTTTTCCTTTTTAAACCGCTTCCAAGTAAGTGCGGAAAGCGAAAGCGCTTTTTCTTCAGAACGTTTTTTGCGGAAAAGGAACATGGCTTTTTATTTGCACAAAAATATTATTTTTGCCGATAGGTATTTAATTACAGTTAATGGCAAGACCAAAAAAAGTAAAAACAGAGATTCCCGTTTTTCAGGGAAATTTAGAAGAACTTATTATTCAAGCTCTTATTGAAAAAAAAGGTGAACAAATTGTTTGTATTGACCTGAAAGCTATGCAACATGTTTTGTTCGATTACTTCATTATTTGCACCGGTAATTCCAAACCACACGTAGAAACACTCAGCGATTTTGTGCAGGAAATCACCAAAAAGCAAGCTGGAGTAAGACCATCATTTGTTGAAGGACGTGTTAATGGCGAATGGATTTTATTAGACTATTTTAATATTATTGTGCACATTTTTCAACCCGAAGTGCGTCAATTTTATAACATTGAATCTCTTTGGAGTGATGCGCCAAGTCAGCAGTTTTAACATTTTTTAATAAGAATAAATTACAATGTTTCTATGGGATAAAATTGCTTTTGGTCCTATTCAAAGTCGACGATTGGGTAGTTCTTTGGGAATTAATGTTTCACCTATCAATGTAAAAATCTGCTCGTTCGACTGCATTTATTGCGAATGTGGTTGGACATTGGAAAAAAGTATGGATCCTCATCTTTTTTATCCGGTAGAAGAAGTTATTGCTGCTATTAAAGCAAAACTTTGCCAATGCAAAGAAGCCGGTACACCCATAGACAGCATTACTTTTTCCGGAAATGGGGAACCGACCTTGCATCCTCAATTCGATCAAATTATTGATAACCTGATTGTTTTAAGAGATAAATATTACCCTGAAACTGCGATTACTTGTTTGTCTAATGCCACGCAGTTGGCAAAAAAGGAGGTTTCATCATCATTAAAAAAAATAGAAAATCCCATATTAAAATTAGATGCGGTTACGGAGCCGCTTTTTCAACTCATTAATAAACCTACAGTACCGATTAGTATTAAAAAAATAATTAAACAGTTGCAACAAATGAATGGTGATTTTATTTTGCAAACATTGTTTTTTAAAGGAGAAATTGATGGACAATATTTTGACAATGCCACAGAACCTCATCTTTCTTTATGGATGGAGGTCGTAAAGCAACTTCATCCTCGAAAAGTAATGATTTATTCGTTAGATAGGAACACTCCGGCGCAAAAGCTAGAAAAAATTCCAAGGGAACAATTACAAAAGATTGTAAAGCAATTACAAGGGTTTGGAATTGAAGCGGATGCATATTAAAGTATTCTTGAAAAAATTCATTATCTTCGCCGCTACTTTGCTTTTTTCTTTTTTTAACTTCTTTTTTCTCATTTTTTCATCAAAATTATGACTGCCGAACAGAACATCCTCTCCCAACTTAATGATTCACAGCGCAGTGCCGTGGAACAAATTGATGGTCCTGTTATGGTAATTGCCGGTGCTGGTTCGGGTAAAACGCGGGCGCTCACCTATCGCATTGCCTACATGCTTTCGCAAGGTATTAACCCGTATCGTATATTGGTACTTACTTTTACCAACAAAGCTGCTGCCGAAATGAAAGAGCGTATCTTTCAATTGGTGGGTGATTCGAACGCCAAAGCCGTGATGATGGGCACGTTTCATGGTGTTTTTAACCGCATTATTCAAGTAGAGCACGAAAAATTGGGCTTTATGCGCAATATCACCATTTATGATACCGATGATGCAAAAAGTTTGCTCAAAAGTATTGTAAAAGAAATGAACTTAGATCCGAAAACCTATGTGGCAAATCATATATTGCACCGTATTTCATCAGCAAAATCAAGTTTGCTTTCCGCAAATGATTATGCGCGAAGTCCCGAAATTATTGAAGCTGACAGGATGGGCGGAAAGCCTTATATTGCAGAAGTTTTTAAACGTTATAATACCCGTTTAAAAAACTCTAATGCCATGGATTTTGATGATTTATTGTATTATATGAATGTGTTACTCCGCGATTTTCCGGAGGTGCTGCATAAATATCAAAATCGCTTTCAATATATTTTGGTAGATGAGTATCAGGACACTAATTTTGCGCAGTATTTGATTGTGAAAAAATTAGCGGCAGCGCATCACAATATTTGCGTGGTAGGTGATGATGCACAAAGTATTTACGCATTTCGTGGCGCCAATATTCAAAACATCTTAAATTTTAAAAAAGATTATCCGGAAACCAAAATCATTAAATTAGAACAAAATTATCGTTCTACGCAACATATTGTATGTGCGGCAAATGCAGTAATTAAAAATAATCAGGATCAATTGCATAAAGAGGTATGGACCGAAAATGAAGAAGGCTATAAAATTGAGATTTTAAAAACCAATAGCGACAATGATGAAGCCCAGGCAGTAGCGCATTCCATCTTTGAAACCAAACAAAATTATCAGAAAAACAACTCGCATTTTGCAATTTTATATAGAACCAATGCTCAATCGCGCGCCTTGGAAGAAGCACTTATTAAAAAAAATATCCCGTATATCGTTTATGGAGGCATTTCGTTTTATAAACGTAAAGAAATTAAAGACGTTTTGGCTTATTTTCGACTAGCAATCAATCATTATGATGAGGAGTCGTTGCGCAGGGTCATCAATTATCCTATGCGCGGCATTGGCGCTACTACTATTGACAAAATTATTGTGTGTGCCCACGAACAAAACGCGCGAATTTGGAGTGTAGTAGAAAATCCCGATCTCTATAATTTGGATGTGAATGCGCCCACCAAAGCGCGTTTGCAAGATTTTGCCGTGCGTATAAAAAGCTATTCTGCAATGATTTCTAAAACTGATGCTTACGAGCTAGGTAAACATATTGTGATGACTACCGGCATTATGCAGGAACTCAACGCCGACAAATCGGATATTGACCGGTTACAAAACGTGGAAGCGTTGTTAGATTCCATGAAAGAGTTTACGGAAAAAGAACCGGAGTCGTTTTTCAATGAAACTACCGGCGAAATTATTACCGATTATTTTCCATCATTAGACAGATTTGTGGAAAGTATCTCTTTATTAACAGATGATGATGAAAAAAAACACGAGCATCAAGATAGAGTAAAGCTGATGACTATTCACTCAGCAAAAGGATTGGAGTTTGATTATGTGTATGTTACCGGATTAGAGGAAAATCTCTTTCCTTCTTCAATGAGTTTGGGCACGCGCGCGGAGTTGGAAGAAGAGCGCCGGTTATTCTATGTGGCAATTACACGGGCACGAACAAAACTCACCTTAACCTCAGCACAAACACGATACCGTTTCGGCAACTTGCAGTTTTGCGAAGAGAGCCGTTTTCTATTTGAAATTCCTGAAAAATATATTCATAAAACACAAAAAGCATCTATGGGTCGCAATATTTGTATCTCTGATGGGAATGAGGCTACGCCGTCTAACTTCATCCCCATTACCGAAGCTGTACAGCAAAAACGGCATGTTCCTGAGCAAAAACGCACACAAAATGTGGGTAAAGAAGCACGACCCGATCAAATTTACGTTGGGCTTCGTGTATATCATGATAAATTCGGCTATGGAAAAGTCATTCAAACCGACGGCGAAGGTTTGGACAAAAAAGCAATAGTTACATTCGATTCCGTAGGCAATAAAACCCTATTGTTAAAATTTGCTAAATTAGTAATTCCTTAACCGTGGAAAAACCAAAAACATACCAAGATGCTTTTGAAGAACTGCAATTGCTGGTTCGCAAAATGGAAAATGCAGAAATTTCTGTAGATGAACTAGCGGAAATGATAAAAAAAGCTACGTTATTAATTAATATTTGCAAGAAAAAATTGACGGATACGGAAGAAGAAGTAAAGTCGCTGTTGGAGAAATTATAGGGTAAACCTTATCCCTTCATAAATTTGAAGGGGATATTAGGCCGCTCCCATGATTTCGGCTGGGGCATTTTTTCAATTTAGCACTTCTTCACAATCACTGCGGTTCCCATTCCGCCACCGATACATAGGGATGCCAATCCGTAGATTTTATTTTCGTTAATTAATTCATGCACCAGAGTAACTAAAATGCGATTTCCGGAAGCGCCAATGGGGTGCCCTAAAGCAATAGCGCCACCGTTAATATTGGTACGTTCTTTTATCCACTCTTCCGTAACGCCATGTTCCCAAACTAACTCTTGCATAACACCCAACGATTGTGCAGCGAAAGCTTCGTTAAGCTCCAGCAAATCCATATCCGAAAGCTTCATGTGGACTTTTTGAAGCGCATTTTTAATGGCAGGCACCGGACCTAATCCCATCACAGATGGTTCAACGCCACCCTGGCCTGTTGCAATAATTTCTGCTAATGGCTTCAATCCCAATTCTTTTACTTTATCTTCAGAGGCTAGCAGCACGAAAGAGGCGCCATCGTTAATTCCGGAAGCATTTCCAGCAGTAACGGTTCCTTCTTTTTTAAATGCCGGCTTTAACGCGCCCAATTTTTCAATATTTGTCGCACGATTGGGATATTCGTCGGTATTAAAAACAATGGTTTCTTTTTTAGTAACAATTTCAACCGGAACAATTTCATTCACAAATTTTCCGGTATCTACTGCGGCGATAGCCTTTTTTTGTGAGTCAATGGCAAATTGATCTTGTGCTTCTCTTGAAATATTAAATTTTTCGGCAATATTTTCCGCAGTAATTCCCATGTGATAGCTTTCAAACGCATCAGTCAACCCGTCATGTACCATATGGTCTAATGCAGTAATATTTCCCATTTTTACGCCGTTTCTAAGCATTCCGTGCATTATAAATCCTGCATTTGACATTACTTCGGTACCACCTGCCAATACCAAATCGGCATCACCGACCAAAATATCGTTATAAGCGTTCATTACCGACTTTAAACCGCTTCCACAAACCATGTTAATGGCATAGGCGGGCGTTTCTACAGGAATGCCTGCTTTTACGGCGGCTTGCCTCATAATACCTTGCCCATGCCCGGCGCTAAGTACGTTTCCACCAATTACTTCATCAATTTGATCCGGATGGACACCTGTTTCTGTTAGAATATTTTTGATAACCAATGCGGCGAGATCGGCGGGGGTAAAATGAGATAAAGAACCGAACATTTTTCCAATTGGGGTACGTTTTGCTGATATGATATAGACTTTTTTCATTAGTTTTATTATTTGAATATTTTATGATAAATAGTTAACTTTTCTGTTTTTTAGCACAGAGAAACACAGAAGAAATACGAGAATTACAGAGAGGTTTATTTTAAAGGTAAGCCTAAAATTGCTCTTGCTTCATTTGGTGTAGCAATTTCTCTACCGAATTCTTTTGCTAAGCGCACTACTTTTTCTACCAATTCGCCGTTCGACTTTGCCAACACGCCCTTCGACAAATACACATTATCTTCAAAACCTACGCGCACGTGTCCTCCGTCAATGATTGCCGCTACTGCCAATGGAAACTCAAAGCGTCCGATGCCGGCAACAGTGTAGCTTGCGTCTGCGGGAATAGAGCCGCGCATAAATACAAAATCGCGCAAATCACCGCCAATACCGCCGTTTACACCCATCACAAAATCAAAGTGCATTGGTTTGTTGATGAATCCTTTTTTATGAAGACGTAACGCCATTTCAATCATACTTTTATCAAAGCACTCCAACTCGGGTTTAATGCCCAACTCTATCATTCGTTTGCCGAAATACTTAATAGTATTTTCAGTATTGGTAAATACATCATCTCCGCCAAAATTAAGTGTTCCGCAATCTAATGTAGCCATTTCGGGCAACAATTCTGTGGGTTGCAAGCGCTCGTCATCGCTCATTCCTACGGCGCCGCCGGTGGAAGGTTGAATAATCACATCCGGAAGCTCTTTCAATATGGCGTCAATGGCTTCTTTAAAGCGACCTTTATCTTGTGTGGGAGTTCCATCGTCCCAACGAACATGCAAGTGAATAACAGAGGCGCCTGCTTCGTACGCCGATTTGGCTTCGCGCACCAGCTCTTCAATAGTATAAGGAACAGCAGGATTGTGTTCTTTTAAAACTTCTGCGCCACAAATGGCAGCGGTAATAATTAGTTTTTCCATCTATAAATGTTTTTGGTTAAGATTTTGCGTGCGAAAATATGTTTTTTTTAGCACAGAGATACAAGATGCACAAAGTTTATACAGAGAAAAGTTCAGAAAATAATATTTACAGTTCTTATTCGTTTAAGAAAAAATGTTATTTTGCCATATTATAAAAAAACAATTGTCATTATGAATAAAATACTTGTCTTATTATTAGCTATCTGCATTAGCTTTAGTGCATTAGGTCAAAAACAGATTGCGGCGGGCGATAACGCTTTTGCGGGAAAGCAATTCGATAAAGCGCTCACTGCTTATAAAAAAGGATTAAAAAAAGTTAGTAAAAATCCGGTAGAGGCAAGAAGGGTTAACTACCAGATTGCCGAATGCTACCGTATTATGGGAGATTTGAGAAGAGCAGAAAATCAATATCTTAGATTAGAAAGAAGAAACTATCAAAAAGATGAGCCGTTGCTTTATTTTCATTTGGGTAGCATCAACCATTTGAAAGGAGAATATGATAAAGCGTTGAGTTATTATGTAAAATACCAAGAAAGAGTGCCTGATGATGTTAGGATTGAGGCGCGTATTGAAGGTGTACGAAGAGCAAGAGGTTGGATGGATAACCCCACCAAATATGAAGTGGAGAACTTTAGAAAAATAAATACCAAACAGGATGAATGGGCTCCGCGTTGGGGCAACCAGGAAAGGCAAAATCAAATGATTTTTTCTTCCAATCGAGAAGGTTCCACAGGAAGAGGAATTGACCAATGGACAGGGAAGTCATTTTCAGATATTTACAAAATTGAACGCCCTAGAGGAAAACATAATGAATGGATTGGTGAGTGGTCAAATCCTGCACTTTTAGATGAAGATGGAGTTTTAAATTCGGAAGCAAACGAAGGAGAAGCTGTGGGAAACAGAAAAGGTTCCGAGATATTTTTCACAAAATGTCCTGTGGATAAAAGAGCATTAAATGCGTGTTATATCTACGTTTCAGAGAAAAGAGGACGTACTTTTTCAGAGCCTAAACTGGTGGAGCTTAGCAGCGATTCGCTTGCGAATTGTGTGCATCCGACGCTTTCCATGGATGAACTTACACTCTATTTTGCTTCCGATATGAAAGGCGGATACGGTGGATTTGATTTGTATAAAGCCACCCGTTCTTCTAAAGGCGGGCAATTTGGAAATGTTCAAAACTTAGGACCACTTATTAATTCTCCCGGAAATGAAGTATTTCCCACGCTGCGTGGTGATTCTATGCTTTATTTTTCTTCTGACGGACACCCCGGAATGGGCGGGCTTGATATATTTTACTCCAAGTTAAGGAATGGTAAGTTTCAAGAGCCTGAAAATATGATGTCTCCTATTAATACCCCTTGGGATGAAATCGGTATGATTTTCGATGATGAAGAAATTCTCGACCCAAAATCGCAAGCACCCTTTTTGGAAAAAGGATTTTTCTCTTCCAATAGACCCGGCGGTAGAGGTGGTGATGATATTTATTACTTCCAACTACGTCCAACTGTTTTTACGCTTGCCGGAACCATACGTGATGAAAATAACAGACAGTTTATTGACGGTGTTGAAGTTGAAATTATAGGATCTAACGGAACTTCTTACAAAACCTTTACTGATATAAGGGGACATTATGCTTTTGACAGAACCAAAATTTTGATGAATACTACTTATACCATGAAAGTAAGAAAAGCAGGATATTGGGATATTCCGGATGTAATACAAACTACCATCGGCTTAGACGAAAACACCGATATTCGTCAAGATTTTATGATGGCGCGCATTCCGAAAGAACCGATTGTAATGCCCGATATTTATTATGACTTAGATAAATGGGATTTAAAACCCCAATATCAGGATTCATTAATGTATTTGTACTTTGTTTTGGTGAAAAACCCCAACATAGTGGTAGAGCTTCGTTCGCACACCGACAGTAGAGGTTCCGATGAGCACAATGATCGATTATCTCAAAATCGTGCCCAATCGTCTGTAGATTTCTTGGTAAATGAATTGAAAATAGATGCGGATAGAATTGTTCCCAAAGGATACGGAAAAAGAAGTCCGCGTAGATTAGACAAAGATATTTTGGTTCCTCACGGCGGGAAGATGTATCTGTTTAGGAGAGGCGTTGTTTTAGATGACAACTACATCAGAAAATTGCCGAGAGAGCAACAAGAAGCAGCACATCAACTGAACCGGAGAACGGAGTTCTTCGTACTTCGCGACGATTATGTGCCGAAAAGCGATAACATTGAACCTGTTACCACAACAAGACCAATAGCACTGGTTAAGAAACGTGTTATTCCTGTGCAAATCGGCGAAGATGTAATTTCCGGAAGTGGCAGAGCCAATGGAAAAGGCGTAAGCTTTGTGCTTAGCCCTAAAGAAACGGAAGATATTTTTATAGATTATCAAACTGCAACTAACTTCTTGCGTGATTTTACCATTAAACTTGATGATTTTGAATTGGGAGAAAAAGCGCTCAATCTTGAAGATGGTTCTATTATTGAAAACTCTGTCCTTTATCTTCGACACCTAGCCATGGGCGACGACTACGCCGAAAACGTGAGAATGATAGTTAAGAGAGGACTTCCGGCAGCTCTTGTGATAGGAACAGGTTTCATTACCGAAGAGTGGGGTGAATATACGATTGATCGTCAGAATAGGGAGATTGTTTTTGAGAGGTAATCTAAGTTGTTTAAAAGATATGCGATGTTGGCCTAACAACAGATAAGTGCAAATTAAGAGAAAACTCACTAAAGACCCACTTTGTAATTATTTGAAAATTTTTGAATAATTACAAAGTGGGTTCTTTTCTTTTAATCATTAAAAAAATCATTATTTTTTTATTCGAACATATAAGTTATCTGCAAGCAACGGAAAACGTAGCGGGACAAAGAGTGAATTTAAAACAAATAAAAGTAAATAACGAAAAATCAATAACAAATGCGAAAATTAGCAGCATATCCTCTCACAATTATTTATTATCTGTTGTTTGGAAGTACTTTGGTTATCTTTCATCCCATTCAATGGCTGTGTTTCAACCTGTTTGGTTATGAAGCCCATAGAAG
>Ga0209737_10000104_pt1 | contig 75287 bp, 65 predicted proteins | sample TergutCu122P3_FD_187284 | JGI IMG/M metagenome (GOLD analysis project Ga0209737, IMG submission 187284) | Cubitermes ugandensis P3 segment gut microbial communities from Kakamega Forest, Kenya - Cu122 P3 (SPAdes) (version 2) | ecosystem: Host-associated > Arthropoda: Insects > Digestive system... | reverse complement strand
TGTGCGCCTACATACACTTTGCCGTACTCGGTGGTGTCGCCCACCTTCAGCACTTGCATTATGCCGTGCCCGTCGACAACCGTTGTGCCTCTCAGTGCGTGATTGGACGGATAAGTAGCATCTTTTGCAAAATCGGCAGGATGGATTGTCTTTTTGGCAACCGGTTCGCCTGTAAGCGCCGATTCATTGATTTGTAACGAAACCGCCTCCAATAATTCGCCATCGGCAGGCACTTCTTCGCCTGCTTCTAAAATAACGATGTCACCCACAACGACTTCTTTTTTGGAAATTTGACAAACGTTTCCGTTGCGAATTACCTTAACAAGCGTATCATCATTGACTTGGTTCAGCGCTTCGAACTTTTTGTTGGCGCTCAATTCAAAAAAGAAGCCCACAGCAGTAGCGAGCAATATGGCAACCAAAATACCCGCAGGTTCAAGAAAAATGCTCAATGCAGCGTGTCCCGAAAAAAACTCATAACAGGCTACACCTATTGATAAAACTAATGCTACTAACAAGATAATAATAATCGGATCTGTGAGTTTTCTCAAAAAATCCTTCCATATCGATTCTTTCTTTGGAGGTGTTAAAATGTTTTCGCCGTGCCGTTTGCGGCTTTCAAGAACTTGCACGTCGGTTAAACCTATATAATGATGACTTGTTTGCATAATTTTATCACTGTATTATATGGTCATTCTTTTGATTATTCGGTGGCGGTTGTATCGCCGTCGTTTCATCACTTAAGTAATAGCTTCCAAAAAACTCTTTAATAATTATGCGGAACAGCGAATAGGCGGGAACTGCAATAATCATTCCGGTGATGCCACCTACATAGCCTGCCACAAGGATTACGATGTAAATTTCTACAGGATGCGCTTGAATACTTTTTCCGAAAATAACAGGCTGTAAAACAAAGTTATCTATTCCTTTTGCAGCTACAAAAATAATTACCATTTTCCAAAAGAGCATGGTTAATTCAGCTGTTGAGGGGTCGGTGGGAAGTATGGAAGTAAAGGAGATCACTAAGCCAATACCCATAGCGATAAATGGACCGATGTAAGGAACAATATCAAATAACCCTGCTAAAACGCCTATTAATAAAGCATTTGGGATGCCGGCAAAATAACAGGCTATACCAATAATACTACCCAAAATAATACAATCCAATAATAATCCCGAAAGATAACGCACCACTTGTACACGCGTTTGTGCTAAAATACGATCATAATTGTCTCTAAATGAAATGGGAATAGCGCGGCGTATCATTTTAAAGAAAATCTCTTTGTCTTTTAAAGCAAAAAAAGTAAGAAAAATAACGGAAAACACTAAAATAAATGCAGCGCCTGCAAAAGAGATAATATTTTCTACGACACTTGATGCGCTAATAGAGCCTATAAGTGATTTCATTTGCATCAAAAGTATGTCACTAAGATGCTCATTATGAGGCAAGAAGCCATGTTTGTGCAAAAAGAGATCGGCTTGACGTAGCCAACTGTCTATAGTTGTTGTATAAAGTGTAGGATCTATCGAAGAAACTACCAATAACTCTTTTATAATAAATGGAATCAAAAGATAAAAACCCAAGAAAAGAAGCCCTACCAGCACAAAGAGTGTAATTCCGGCAGCAACAGACGAAGGAACTGTTTTCTTTTTAAATTTTATTTTTTGCAATAATTTCATCAATGGTGATCCCACTGCGGCAAAAACAGTGGCTAAAAATATGAATATGAGAACATTGAAGAATTGATATCCTAAAAAGATTAAGATACCCAAAAAAATAATAATGGCGAAAATATTTTTATTATTCATTTTATGGATTTGATGAAATTTCATTCTTTTGCTTTTTCTCTTTCTTCTCTTTTTTCTCTTTTTTCTTCGGTGTCCAGCTTTCTAAAAAATCTTTTCGGTTATTAAACTCATGACGATAAGTTATGCCGATGCCTCCCCCTTGCTGAGGTCTTAAAGCATCTTGATTTATATCATTGAAATAGAAAAGTCGCATTCGCCAATTTCTTCCTTCATTTAACCAATATGAAAAACTTACATCGCCTACAAAATTATTATTGCTTGTAGAAAGATCACTTTCTGCATATCCTAAGGTTGTTTCAATTAATAACCTGTCGTTATGTAAATTCACTGCCGCGTTTACCGAGTATTCTGTATAATCATTTTGATTATTAATAAAATTAACTCCAATATTAACATTGTTTAATTGATTGTTAATAAAAGAAGTGAGAATGCCTGACATCATGTCAATGCCGGTGCCCAGCGATTGTGGAGCATTTATATTGTCTTCGATGCTGAAAGTATTCAAAAAAACAAACGAGAAGAATTGACGAATTCCGCCTTGATGATTTGCGGTGTCTAATGCTGTGAAAACTTGCATCTGTTCCTCATTGGTTAGTCTTGGAAAAGCGAAAGTGAATGTTGGATTCGGGTTCATTAAATTACCGGTTAATCCTAAAAATGCTTGAACATCAGTACGTCCAATGCCGGGAGCTATTGAATTTAACGAAGTTGCTCTCTGATAAAGCGCACTCACATTTAACTGTGCAGTGGTGAGTGGTCCTGCAAATGAGATAGTTCCGCCCTCTACAATAGCAAAGTTTCGCGGGAAGAAATTTCGTAGCGACATATTAAACGTTCCACTTACAATAGACAATATACCGTCAAGATTTATATTGCCGGAATTTGAATTATAGGTTAAATGTAATCTTCCTGATGTTCTGCATCTTAAAATTCCATCAATCGGATCTAATTCCAATCTTACATCGGCATCTCTCGTAATATCAAAAGTAAAATCAAAATTTAGGGCAGTAGTTAATTGTCTGGCATTTGTAGTTAAAATCCTCTTGTTTTCAATATTTTGCACAAAATAAATACCTTGTGAAGAGGAAATTGTGTTTGCTGAAGTTATAGGAAATGTAATAGTAGAACCGGATAATGTCCTAATATTACGGCTTGTAAAATTGAGCTGTTTTGTATCCCCTTGAATGGAAACATCTCCGGAAACAAAACCATCGCCAAAAAACGGATTATCCATCCTTCTGGGGGTGTTTACCACCATAATTCTCGGAGTAAAAATATTCAAATCTATTCTAAAATCTTTAAATTTAGTGTGATGCACAAACCCTGATAGGGTGGCTGCATTATTAAATTTATCTGTGATCACCACTTGATTAAAATCTATTCCTTCGCGGTTAAACAGAATTTCCTGATCAGTGATATTGTAAACGGTATTCAAAGGAGCAATTCCCAACTTTGCGTTTTTAATGCGCACTTTACCGTCAAAATAAAGCGAGTCGCGATTCATTATAAAATCCAAAACTCCAGACGCTTCTCCGGAGACTACATTGCTAAATGAAGCAAGGAAAGGGGATAAGAATCCAATTCTCAAAGTGTCCATTTCGGCACGCACCCGAAGCTCTTTTTGTTTGTTAAACCATCTTCCGTTTAGCGTTATAATTTTATTTGGCAAGGCTAAATAATCGTAATAGGTAAAATTCGAAAGATCAATATGTAAATTATCATTACTCGACAGGATTGCTCCGTTAAAGTGCGGCTCTCCATCATTTAAAAGCCGTGCATTCAAAAACAGATCACCCAAAAGTTCTTCATTAAAAACGAAGTTTTTTACAAAGGTGTGTCCTCTTACTCTAAAATGATCAATATTAGGAGTAATGGTGGCTGCGAGCGACATATCACCTCCAAAACTCATGCTCATTCTTGAAGTCAGGCTATTTACTAAAGAAATATCAAAATTTTCCAATTGAATATTACATTCTTTATCCGAATGTTTTGATATCTCGCCGTTTATGCTTATCTTTCCGACCTCGGAAGCTAAAATGCAATGATCAAACAAGTATCTTCTGTCTCCAAAGCTCATGGTATTATTGTCTCCAATAAATTGCCACAACGATTCACGAAGAAATAACTTGGAATCAGTTACTTTGAGGGATAAAAGATGAGGTATATTACTAAAAAGCAATCCGCTAAAATTATTTAACTCATTTATGGAAATAGCTCGTGGATTGCGCCAAGAAGTTGCAAACTGAATCTCTTCCCGATTACTGCTTGTTTGAACGTCAATAGTTGAAAAAGTTAGATTCCCTCCTTGCTTTCGATAAATAGTTACAGAATCGCATTGAAGTTGTATGGTCAACAACTGTTGTTCATTCATTTTTCCGCTTGTTTTCAAGTTATTTATCCTCCCCATTCCAACGTAACCAATTTGAGGCAAAGAAACATTGAAAGAATCTTCGTTTCTTGTTTCCCCCAAATGAATAGAAACAGACGAATTTCGCCCAAGATCTAATTTAGGAAGAAGTAGCTCGGAGAGATTTCGCGTATAATAAGTTTGAATATCAATGTCAATAAATTGTATGGAATCGGTGCAAGACACTTTCTTCATTTCATTGTTCCCGGCAAACATCTCAGGCAAGTGATAGTATGCTGAATTTGTAACAGTTGCAATAAGATCTTTTAAACTATAATTTGTTTTTAAAGAGACATTAACCGCATTAGAATGGATTTGATATTGACGGGATAAATTAGATTTATTGATGGCGTTAAGGCGAAACCAGTCTATTCGCGAAGTTTTTACTCCGTTTGTTAATCTGGCATAATCAATACTAACATAACCATTAAAATTTTCAAATTGTGTTCCGCTCATGGCAATCGCAATAGAATCCATCGTAAACTCCAAGTTAGGAATATGTTGCACTCTGTAGATTAATTTATCAAAACCTTTAGCAGAAGCCGAATCTATATGATGTGGGAAGTGAGAAAAAAACTCATGAAGTTTTATATCAACGTATGTTAATGAGGCAGCAATTGCAGGAAGTGCATTTGCAAAATTGAGATTACCCTTTACGCCAAATGAAGCCAATGAATCTGTACTTTTGAGGGCAAGATTTATTTTTTGCTGTGTATAACTTCCATTAAAATTAACATCTTTTAATGAATATCCGCAAACATCAATATCGGTAATTCTACCTCGCATCTTTAGCGAAATGGAGGCTAATAAATCTTTTATGTTTTTTGTTTGCATGGCATTTCCTTCAAGAGCGCTCCGTAAGCTGACTTTATTCAAATATCTAGGTTGATTTAAGAGCGCTCCTAAGTCCACATTGCTACAAATAATATTTCCTGAATAGGAAAGCGTGTTCCCGTTTGGTGTTGTTACAATTTTGGTTTGCACTGTTCCTAAATTTGTTCGCACAAAAAGATCAGTGTTAAATTTTGTTAAAGAGCCTTTGTAGTTTCCACGTATTCTGGAGTAGGTTAGTTTTCTTACTTCCGGCGGAAGATTTATCGTTTTACCCTTAGGAAGTTTAAATTGAGCGAGTTCGGAAAAGTTAATATTAGCATCTTTCGCATACACATCGAAAATACTGTTTTTGAAATCCAAAATATTTTTAATGGCAATGTTTCCTGCAAAATGCGTTTGTAATTTGTATTTAAGGTAGATATCTTTGGTTTGAAGGTGGTTAACAGTACCTCCTACATGTCCTGAAAGAGTAAATTGATTATCCATCCCTTTAAGCGCCGGAGCAAAATAGATAACATCTTGCATGGCAATGCTTGCACTTTTCACTTTCGTGTCGAAGTTAATCAAGTTTACAAAATCGGAATAATCAGGAAAATCATTATACCGAAAAGCGAAATCTCCGGTAAATATACTGTTGGGAGTCGTAAAATGTAAACCATCTAACAGTAAACCTTGAGGATAAATACGAAAATTCCCGATAAAGCTTGAGATTTCAAAACCCGTATGTTGCGATAGCGTAAGAGAATTGATTTTGCAGGAAATATCGGGACCAAAAACTAAAAAATTATCTACATCAAGCTTAATATGCTGCAACTCAAAAAAAGCATAATCTATGGTGTTATCATCTTTATATAGCCGTTTGTCATCATTTATGAATACGAAGCGAACATCATCAAGTACAATACTTTCAAATAACAACTTAAAATTTGGCTCCTTTTTTTCCTCTTTTTTAAATCCCCTTGCCCAAATCGCAATATTTACGGCATCTTCTCCTGCGTATTTACGTAACATCACCTCACCATCATTAAGTCTGGCAAAAGATAAAGTTACTTGCGCTTTGCCGGTTCTGATGAAATTGATTCTTCCCTTGAGCGTAGTGGCAAAGATCATATTATTGTGATGATGATCTTTGATTGCAAAATTTTTAGCCGTAAGAACAAAAAAAGGAGAAAGATAAATTCTATCCATAGTGATTTCCCCGCCGGTAATGTTGGTAAGGAGTTTTGATACTTTTGAAATTACAAACTGTTGAATTGGAGGTACAAAGAGGAGTGTAACAATAAGCAAATCAAGAGCAATAAATACTCCAATTATCCAAAGAATAATTTTGAGAATCCGCTTCGTTATCTTTTTTAGCATATTATTACACAGATATATATAACCTGCAAAGAAACGCTTTTTTTTGATAATAATTTTCCGTTTTCCTTTGATTCTCTCTTTTTTATTATGAAAATTTGATATTAATTCCTGCCTTTCGCGCTTGCGAATGTTGAAATCGTCGGTTGATGTGATACAAACGCCCATCTTTTACAAACTTCGCACCGGTTTGTTTAAACCAAAATGAAACATTATTCTCCACGCAGACATTTCGAATTTCCATTACCCAGTCGTAATGACATGGGCGTGCTTCATTACCGGATTCTCCGCCAACAACTACTTGTTCTATCCATGAACCAATATCATAAGATTGCAAGTCAATTCGCTCCAGTAACGGCTCACAGATGAGAATTTTATGTTTTATGGGAGCTGCTTTGTAAATAGGGAGTCTGTAATCAGCAAGTTCTTGATTTTCAATAGTACAACAAATGCTTACATGTTCATAGCCATCATCCCAATCCTCGGGTAATGATTCTTGCAAACGGTCAATGCGTTTGGTAATCATTAAGAAATTCAAATCATTACGAAGTCGTATCATCTCCCATGCTTCTGCGCGCCACGGATCGGCATCTTCTACAAAAAAATCAGACGTGAAACAGACATAAACAAACGTTCCGGATGGTATTTTATATTCGCCGTTTCGTTTCTTTTGAATAGGTAAATCAAAACTCTTTGTTTTTGTTACGATGCTACTGTCAATATTACGTTTTGCATCACCACGATAGACGTAACAATGCTGACAACCTGCGCTAATCTTGTGACAACCATGCCATAAGTTCCATGTTTTTGATTTGCTTTCCATTGCTTGTAGATTTTGGCGAATAAAATATTTTTTGCTTAATGAGTAATTCAAAAAAAAATATTATTCTTGCCATTGAATTATCAAATATAATATGATTCAATACATCGAAGCCAAAAGTATACTATCCAAACTCAAAAACGAAGATCCTTATTTTGGAATCACTTACAACATGAACCTTTATCGAGGTTGCCAACATGGATGTATTTATTGTGACACAAGAAGCGAATGTTATGGAATAAATGATATTTCCATTATTTCAGTCAAAAAAAATGCATTAGATTTGTTGACTAAAGAGCTTCATTCCAAAAAGAAAAACAGAGCTACCATTGGCACCGGTTCGATGAACGATCCTTATATGCCTATTGAAAAAGAGTTACAATTAACTCGTAAAGCATTGCAAATCGTAGCTGGTAATAAATTCCCCGTTCATATTATTACTAAAAGTAATTTACCCGAACGAGATATAGATGTTTTACAAGATATCTCAAAGATTTACGCAGCTGTGAGTTTCACAATTACAACAGCAGATGATACTCTTTCACAAAAGATTGAACCTTATGCGCCTCCAACTTCCGAAAGATTTAAGGCACTGAAATTGTTAGCAGAAAAAAGTATTTATACTGGCATAACGATGATGCCGGTACTTCCGTTTATTAACGACACGAAAGAAAATCTTACAACCATCATGCAACAGGCAAAAGATGTCGGAGCATCTTATGTTATTCCCATGTTTGGATTAACATTGCGAAAAGGTTCACGAGAATATTTTTATAGTGTTTTAGATGAAGATTTTGTAGGATTAAAAGAAAAATACCAATCTCGCTTTGGTGAACAATACGAATGTTTCAGCCCTAATTACAAAATATTAAAAGAAACATTTCAAGAATTACGTATTAAATTGGGAATAGACCATAGAATGAGATTTTACCAATCAAAGATAGATACTCAATTATCAATTAATCTTGAACCTTGATTTTATTAAGATTTTCATGATTGCCAAGATTAGGTATATGCTCAAAATCTTATTAATCTTGCTAAAATCCTGGTTCAGACTTTCATACATTCCCAAAGCACAATCCCTGCCGCGATAGTAACATTAAGCGAATGCTTCGTACCGTGTTGCGGAATTTCAATAGCGCCGTCACATATAGGAAGTAAGGCTTCGTTTACTCCAAAAACTTCGTTTCCCAAAACAAGCGCTATTTTTTCTTTAGAAAACCGGAATTGATTTAAGAAAACCGATGAGTCGGTTTGTTCAATGAGAAAAACTTTTATATTATCTTTTTTTAAATGCTGCACTAAATCTACTACATCTTCGGCGTACTCCCATTCTACTGATTCGGTAGCACCCAATGCGGTTTTGGCAATATCTTTGTGGGGTGGGGTAGCGGTAATGCCGCATAAATAGAGTTTTTCAACAGCAAACGCATCGCAAGTTCTGAAAATAGAGCCTACGTTGTTCATGCTTCGAATATTATCTAAAATTACGATGATGGGGGTTTTTGATGTTTTTTTAAACTCACTTGGCGTAATTCGTTGTAATTCATCCATTGAAAGTTTTTTCATAAAAACATTTATTAGTTGAGTTTTTTTATTACACAGAATACTACAGAGAATACACAGAGGTTCACAGAGATTTTGCCTTAGTGGCTCTCTGTGACTACTTAGTGGTTCTCTGTGTAATAACTTTCTTCCCTTTTAAGAACACCTGTTCAATTTTATTACTCCCAAACGCATAAGGCATAAATTCCACAGAAGGAATAGGTTTTGTAATATAAAAATTCGCCACTTTCCCTTTTGCAATGGAGCCTGCGATGTCGCTGATTCCCATGGCATAAGCCGAATTTATAGTAGTTGCATTGATCGCTTCTTCCGGAAGCATTTTATATTTGATGCAACCCATGGAAAGTATCAATTGCATGTTTCCGGAAGGGGAAGAACCGGGGTTATAATCAGAAGCTAATGCTATGGGTAGTCCGGCATCAATCATTTTACGCACAGGTCCGTAAATCATACCGAGGAAAAATGCGGCACCGGGTAAAAAAGTAGGCATCGTTTCCGAATTAAGCAAATGTGCAATTTCTTCATCTCCTGTATATTCCAAATGATCGACAGATAAAGCGTTATACTTTACACCCACCTGGATGCCGCCCGAGTAATCCAATTCATTAGCGTGTATTTTAGGACGCATGCCATACTTCATGCCCTGCATGAGGATACGTTCCGTTTCTTCTACCGTGAAAAATCCTTTATCACAAAAAACATCAATGAAATCTGCAAGTTCTTCGGTAGCGACCATAGGAATCATTTCATTAATAATGAGATCCACGTATTCTTGTTGCTTTCCTTTATAATCTAACGGTACAGCGTGCGCACCCAAAAAGTTTGAGCGAATGATTAAAGGCGAATTTTTCTTTAATTCTCTGATTACGTGCAACATTTTTAGCTCTGTTTCGGTCGTTAATCCGTATCCGCTTTTTATTTCCACAGCACCCGTACCCAAAGAAGCCATTTCTTGCAAACGCGCCCATGCCGCCTCGTACAATTCTTCTTCGCTTGCTTTCGATAAGCGTTTAGCAGAATTTAAAATGCCGCCGCCACGTTTTGCAATCTCCTCGTAGCTCAAGCCTTTTATCTTGTCAACATACTCTACTTCACGACTTCCCGCATAAACAATATGGGTATGTGAATCGCAAAAAGAGGGAAATACAAATCTTCCGGTGGCATCAATTTCTTCTATTTTTTCTTTAATTTTTGAAAGTGTTGCAGGAGAAAAGTCGGACATTTTGCCAAAATCAATAATTTTTTCGCCTTCAGTTAACAAATAAGCATCTTCAATTTTATGAAGTGTTTGCATTGCTGTGCCTGCACGCCAAATCACAGGTTTATCTTCTATTTGTACTAATTGTTTGATATTTTTTACGAGTAGAGCCATTATGAATTTAAAGATTTAAAATTTAAGATTTAAAATTAGATTTTAGAACGAATTTCATTTCTCATGTGAATCGCCTCATTTCGTGCACATTCACCAAAATACTCTTCGCCATTTTCTACTTTTTTATATGCTAAGAGGATAGAACGGGATGCATTTACCACTCCACCATTTCCGTTTTTCAAATAAAGTGCAATATCTTCAGCTTTTCCGCCTTGCGCACCGTAGCCCGGAATAAGGAAAAATGTGGAATCCAATTGTTGGCGAACGTCACGTGCTTCATCGGCATGAGTACAGCCCATTACACCACCGATTGAGGAGAAACCGCATTCACCCATATATTCTTTTCCCAAAGCATTTAATTTTTCTCCTACAATATTATATACACGTTTATTATTTTCAACAGACAGGTATTCAATATCTTTTGCTCCTTCGTTTGAAGTTCTAATTAATACAAAAGCACCTTTTTCGTTGTCTTTTATAAAAGGTAAAAAAGGCGAGATTGTATCCATGCCCATGTAAGGGTTTAACGTCATAAAATCGGCTTCGAAATCTCCTGAAAAATGCGCTTTGGCATACATTTCAGCGGTTTTGGCAATATCGCCGCGTTTTACATCGGCAATAATAATTGCTTTTTGTTCACGCAAATAAGCTAATGTTTTTCTGTAGGCTTCTAATCCTTGCATTCCAAAAGCTTCATAATAGGCAATCTGCACTTTGTAGCATGCGGAGACATCCAACGTGGCGTCAATAATTTGTTTGTTAAATGAAAAAAGTGCATCGCTGATATGTGAAAACGCCTTGGAAAAATTTGTTGGAAGATATTCGTAATCAGTATCTAATCCTACACATACGTGTCCTTTGGCAGTTACGTGCGAAAAAAGTTTATCTATAATCATAACAGTAATTTTTTGGTGCGCAAATTTACATGAAAAAATGGCATGAAGGCGACGAAATAGTTTTTATCTCGGTACTTTTAACGTGTAAGTTTTATTGGCACGCACCGGTAGTTTTGTGCTTCGTAACCATGGATTGAGCTCCTTCAATTGGCGATACAAAATATTATTTGCAGTGCAATATTCTCTTAAATCTTCAATACTATTTTCAATAATAATTTCTTTGTAATCAATAGGTTTGTAAAATTCATGAGCTGCAATACGAATATTGTATAAATCTTGATTTTCAAACATTAACTTATATGAAACACAACGATTTACATAGCGCGAAGTCTCTTGATTTAAAAACAGATCCCAATAATTATCAATTTGCTGTTCTTGCATATTTTTAGAAAGTCCTGTTTCTCCCATATTGTACGCAGCCATAGCTAATGCCCAGCTTCCGAATTGATTTTTAAGTTTTTGCAAATATTTACAAGCTGCACGTGTCGCTTTTTCCAAGTGGTAACGTTCGTCCACATGTTCGTTAATTTCTAATCCGTAATGTTTGCCGGTAGCTTCCATAAACTGCCAAAAACCGGACGCTTTTGCCGGTGAAACCACGTTTTCCAGATTACTTTCAGCAACACACAGGTATTTTAAGTCTTCAGGAATATTTTCTTCTCTTAGTATTTTTTCAATGACAGGGAAAAAGCGCGTAGAACGTTTAAATGTGAGTAAGGTTCGAGAATGTTGGTAGCAATGGATGATGAGTTCGCGGTCTAAGCCTTCTTTTACCCAATACAAATGTAACGGTATGACTTCTCCACAGAAATCAATTTGGTTGGGTAGGGGAAGGGGCGCCAATACGTTTTCATAATGGGATTGGGGTGCGTTTGATAGGGGCGGAAGATTTTCCGCCCCTACGTTACCCGTATCCACATTACATATTGCGTAAATTCCTAATCCGCAAATAATCAATCCAAAAACGATAATTCCAATGATTTTAACCTTCATAGCGTTGCAACACTTTTTCTACAGCAAGAATAACATGCGTAGTATCTAATCCATATTTCTGCATTAACAGTTCCGGTGTTCCAGATTCGCCGAAGTGGTCGTTTACTGCTACCATTTCCATGGGAACAGGGAACTCACGCACTAATAATTGTGCTATGGAGTCGCCCAGACCGCCATTTCTAAAATGTTCTTCTGCGGTAACCACACATTTGGTTTTGCGAACGCTTTTTAAAATAGCTTCCTCATCTAAAGGTTTTATAGTGTGAATGTTAATTACTTCCACATCAATTCCTCTTTCTTTTAATTGTTCTGCGGTTTCTAAGGCATGCCATACTAAATGACCTGTTGCAATAATAGTTACATCAGTGCCTTCTCTTAACAAATTGGCTTTTCCTATTTCAAATTGTTGATTCTCAGGAGTGAAATTCGGAACTACGGGACGACCGAAACGCAAATATACCGGTCCAACATGTTTTGCAATTGCCAAGGTTGCCGCTTTGGTTTGGTTAAAATCACACGTGTTGATCACGATCATATTGGGCAACATCTTCATAAGACCAATATCTTCCAAAATTTGGTGCGTAGCGCCGTCTTCTCCTACTGTGAGACCGGCATGCGAGGCGATGATTTTCACATTAAGATTTGAATAGGCGACCACCATGCGAATTTGGTCATACACTCTTCCCGTAACGAATGCGGCAAAAGAGCCGCAAAACGGAATCTTTCCGCTTAGCGCCAAGCCGGCAGAAATGCCTATCATGTTGGCTTCTGCAATACCGGTTTGGATAAAACGTTCAGGAAACTCTTTTTTAAAAGCATCCATTTTTAAACTGCCTGTTAAGTCGGCGCACAAAGCAAGTACATCAGGATTTTCTTTGCCAATTTGAAGCAAGGCTTCTCCGAATCCGGAGCGGGTGTCTTTGAAATTGAGAGGGGTCATTATAATTTAAGGTTTAAAAATTTAAAGTGTATGGGTTTATTGGTTTAAGAGGATGAATAATCCCCTTCAAAATTTGAAGGGGTGCCCGAAGGGCAGGATAGTTTATATTAGCTATGCACACGTAATCTCATGCCATCGAATTTTGTAAAATATTGTCTTAAAGGAAATCTGGAAGGGCCGGTAATTACACCACCATCTAAAATATTAAACAGAGATTTGCATCTTTGGCATTTTAAAGTAATGCCATCAGGTTCTACCCAAATCCAAGAATCTTCGTGATCCCAATCGTAGGGACATGCTCTGTCAAAAGCCGTAAATTCCCATTCGGCTAATCTATACACTACAATTCCGCTTACGCCGCCGGTAAAATACTCATGTCCGCCGTAGTAATTTAAATTGAGATAGGAAGGATCGTTAGGATATATCCAAAAACTAACGGGTACCCGTGGTATCGGATGCTCATTTTTTTCACAACTTATCGTCAAGAATAAAAAAAATCCAAGAAGAATATATTTAATATGTTTCATTTTTATATAAACTACCCCGTCTCGCTACTAAGGTTACTTTGTTTGGAGGCAGTTGTGCCGTTGTCGTCTTATTCCCCCATCTGCCCTGCTGCATATTCTTTGTCAATCACAATTTTCTTTTTTCCTGAAGATGGAAACTCGTACATGGCGTTGGTCATAATGCGTTCCATGATAGAGCGTAATCCGCGTGCGCCCAATTTCAACGCAATCGTTTTGTCCACAATATAATCCACTGCATCTTCGGTAAACGATAAATCAATCCCGTCAAAAACAAATAAACGCTCATACTGCTTAATTAGTGCATTCTTGGGTTCTAATAAAATGCGTTTGAGCGCTTCTTTGTCTAAAGAGGATAGATAAGTAATCATAGGAAACCGTCCGCAAAGTTCCGGAATCAATCCGAATGTTTTTAAATCTTGTGCGGTAATATACTGCATCATGTTGTTTTTGTCTAACACTCTGTTTTCCTGATTATAGCCGATGCGATTGGTATTCAAACGTTCTGCAATAATTTTATCCATTTGATTGAAAGCGCCGCTGGCGATGAATAGAATGTTTTGCGTATTCACCACGATGAACTTTTGTTCCGGATGTTTTCTTCCGCCTTCCGGGGGTACATTTACGGTAGTACCTTCCAACAATTTCAACATGGCTTGTTGCACGCCCTCGCCCGAAACATCGCGGGTAATAGAGGGATTGTCGGCGCCTTTACGTGCTATTTTGTCAATTTCATCAATGAACACGATGCCGCGTTCTGCTTTTTCCACATCATAGTCGGCGGCTTGCAGCAAACGCGAGAGAATACTCTCCACGTCTTCTCCTACATAGCCTGCTTCGGTAAATACGGTAGCATCGGCAATGCAAAACGGTACATCCAACAAACGCGCAATCGTTTTGGCTAACAATGTTTTACCTGTTCCCGTTTCTCCTACTAACATGATGTTAGATTTTTCAAGTTCCACATCATTATTGTCTTGGGCAGCATGAAGTAATCGTTTGTAATGATTATACACCGCTACAGAGATTACTTTTTTGGCTTCCTCCTGACCAATAACGTATTCATCTAATCTTTCTTTAATTTCAACCGGTTTGAGCAACTTGAATTTTAGTTCACTTTTTTTGCGTTTTCCGGTTTGGATGCGGTAATCTTGAAGAATTTCGCCCACGGCTTCCGAACATTCTTCACAAATAACACCGTTAATTCCGTTTACTAAAAATTCGTTTCCCTTGATGGAACGCCCGCAGAACGAGCAATGTGGAGTATCTTTTTTGGGCATAAAAATTAATATTTCGCGTGCAAAAATATAAAACTTGTAATTCGCAACGTGTAACGATTGTAATGAAATTCCTGTAAATTCGCCCCCAAATTAAAATAACTGATATGGATTATATTTCAACACGTGTTGCCACTATGGCAGAATCGGAAACGCTGGCGATGACACGCATTGCGCGCGAACTTAAAGAAGCCGGAAAAGATGTAATTAGCTTAAGTATCGGAGAACCCGATTTTAATACGCCGGAAGAGATTAAGGCGTTTGGAAAATTGGCGATTGATGAAAACTACTCACACTATTCGCCGGTGCCGGGTTATTTGGATTTGCGCAAAGCGATATGCAAAAAGTTTGCGCGTGATAATGGTCTCCATTATACACCTGAGCAAATCGTGGTTTCTACCGGCGCCAAGCAGTCTATTTTTCAAGTGGTAATGGCTACCGTGAACCCAGGCGAAGAGGTGATTATTCCAACGCCGTATTGGGTTTCCTATAAAGCAATTGCCGATTATGCCGGAGCAAATGTCATTTACATTCCTACACAGTTGGAAGATGATTTTAAAGTAACTCCGCAACAATTGCGCAATGCCATTACACCCAAAACTAAATTAATCATGTTCAGCAGCCCTTCCAATCCTACGGGTATGCTTTATACTAAGGAAGAACTTGAAGGAATTGCCGAAGTGTTGCGCGAAAACCCACATGTGTTGGTTATGGCTGATGAGATTTACGAACACATCAATTTTATGGGCAAACATCAAAGCATTGCACAATTTGATTATATTAAAGACCAAGTGCTTACGATAAATGGTGTAGCTAAAGGATTTGCCATGACCGGTTGGCGTATCGGATTTCTTGGCGCAACAAAAGAGATTGCCAATGCTTGTCAAAAATTGCAAGGGCAAATTACCTCAGGAACTTGTTCTATTGCGCAGCGCGCTACCTTGAAAGCCATGGAAAGCTCTCCCGGAATTGACGCCGATATTGTACGCATGCGCGACATCTTTAAGCAAAGAAGAGACTTAATGTTCGGGCTTTTAAAAGAAGTTAAAGGATTTGAAACACGATTGCCACAAGGCGCCTTCTATTTCTTCCCGGTAGTTTCTTCATTATATGGAAAAAATGCGCCCGCAGATTCTTTGTATGCAAAAACTTACGGAAAAACGGTAATCAATGATTCAACCGATATGAGCATGTATTTATTGTATGATGCTAACGTGGCAACTGTGCAAGGCGTAGCTTTCGGAGACGACAACTGCATTCGTTTATCATATGCTGCCGATGAAAAATCGCTGATTGAAGCTTGCCGCAGAATTAAAGAAGCCGTTGAAAGATTGGCATAAAGCGGGTTTTCATACACTTTTCTCTTCAAACCAAATATACTAATTTCATTTAGCCTTCAGGTAAATGTTTTTTTGTAAAAAATAAAAAAGCGTTTGTTTATCATTAACAAACGCTTTATGATATAAGGAAATGCCTATTTAGCGTTTCAACATTAATTCTTTACGAATTTCTTCGTAACTGTTCCTTGTTCAGTTTGTAGTTGTATGAAATAGACGCCGGCCAGGAGATGGGAAATATCTATTTGATTAGATGATGAGGTAATTAGATAATTAGATGATAATTTTTTACCGTAAACATCATAAATATCAATATTGTTAATTTTCCACTTTTCACTCTCAATTCTCAACTCTCCTGTGGTTGGATTAGGATAAATCAAAATACTTTCAGCATCAATGGGTTTAATATTCACTATTCTATCGTCCTCAAAATTGGCGATTATCAACATGCTTTCCGTTACGGTGAAACTGTACGGATTATCTGTAGAAATTACACCTCTGCCTTCTACCCAACTTACAAATTTATAGTCAGGATATGGAATTGCCTCTATGGTTACTTCATCTCCATAATTGTATGTGCCACCGCCCAAGATTTCGCCACCCGGCATATTTACCAATATGGTAATAATCTTTCCTCCTTCTTCCTCGAAATAGGCTACAAAAGCGGTATTCCCCCAACCATCTCCTGTTATTTCATAAGTATAAACAGGCTCTGTTGAAACAACTGTGCCGTTTCCTAAAGTGTATTTTGTCCAGTTTAAAAATTGGTAGCCTGGATTTGCCACTGCCGAGATGGTTACATGGCTACCGTAGGTATATGTACCGCCGCCGGTAACGCTGCCGCCTTCATTAGGACTGGCATAAACGGGAATGTCGTAGATAGCAGTCGTAAAATTGGCAACCAAATGTCGGGATTGGGTTGCAGTAAAGGCATAAGCAAAATTCCAAGACACAACATTTTCGTCTTCCGTCCAACTATCAAACATATATTCGGGAAGGTTTTGAGATGCACCAACTATTACAGTTTGCCCGTATGAATAAGTGCCGCCACCGGAAACTGTGCCGCCTTCTTCAATGTTTTTCGACAGCGTAATCTCGATGTTTGAAGGAACAAAGTTGGCTGCCAAGTTACGAGGTCCGTACACCGGAAATGAATAATGTGCTGCTGTTGAAACTATATTGCCGTTTTCTGTCCAGTTTAAAAATTGGAAATTAGGCTGGGCTTCTGCTGTAACAGTTACGGTAGTACCAATTGTATAAGAACCGCCACCAGAGACTGTGCCGCCTACCTGTGGATTTGCCGAAACAGTAACCTCGAAGGATGTTGCAATACCAAAGTGGGCAACCAAATGACGGTCTCCGGTTACTGTAAAGGCATATGTATGATCAACAGTAACTAATTCGCCGTTTTCGTCTGTCCAATATAAAAACTCGAAGTAGGTGTGGGGAGTTGCCGTAGCAACTACCTCCATTCCATATTGATAAACGCCTTCACCGGTGAGAGTGCCTCCCATTACTGGGTTGCTTATTAGGATAATGTTGTAATAACTAGGGACAAAGTTGGCAACCAAATGACGGTCTCCGGTTACGGTAAACTCATATTGAGGCTCCACTGAAACCTCTACGCCGTTTTCCGTCCAATTGATAAACGTATATACGTCAGTGGGAGTTGCGCCTACCATCCAAATTGTTCCTTCAGGAATATCAAAGGCGGCACCGAAAACGCTGCCGCCTTGTGGTGGATTTGCCAACAGGGTAATGTTATACTGCGCAAAAACGTTTGCCATGCTCAATAATGTAGCTGCAAAAAATAATAAAATGTTCTTTTTCATAGGTATAAATTTTGGTTTAATAATTCAAGTGTATTAGCGTATTAATACACTGCGAAGAAAACATTTTTTTTAATACATAGGTGTTTTTTCGATAAAAAAATGTAGTTTTATTTTAATGTATTGATTTACAATGGAATATTTTTTAATATATGAAATTCCTCGCTATACTCGGAACGACAGTCTAATCCTAAGCATAGTGAGGAATCTCAAACAAATCCAAATTCATTTATTTCATTAAATCTGCATCATCTGTGTGCTAAAAACTATTTTCTAAACTGAATACGCATCACCGTTCCACGCCCTATAGCAGAGGATTTGACAAACAATTTCCCTTTATGATATTGCTGAATAATCCTTTTTGCTAAAGTTAATCCAAGTCCCCAACCTCTTTTTTTAGTAGTATATCCGGGTTGAAATATCAGTTTAAACTGATTGGAGGGAATTCCTTTACCTGTATCGGTGATGTCCACAAAAAAGTTTTTTTCATCTTCCGATAAATCAATGATAATTACGCCATTTCCGTTCATGGCATCTACCGAGTTTTTGCATAAATTTTCAATCACCCATTCAAAAAGGTATTTGTTAATAGGTAAATTAAAATCTTTAACATCGTTACGGTTTACTTTGATGGCAACCTTTGAGGATATTCTTGACTGTAAATATCCAACAAACTCTTCAATTACGGTAGCAATATTTTCACTTTCAAGTTCAGGTTCCGATCCGATTTTAGAAAAGCGTTGCGCAATGGTTTCTAATCTGTTAACATCTTTGTCAATCTCTTTCATAATAGCCGGATCTACTTCCTGTTCTTTTAAAAGCTCGCTCCATGCCAATAATGAAGAGATGGGGGTTCCCAATTGGTGCGCTGTTTCTTTCGACATTCCCACCCAAACCCGATTCTGCTCATAGCGTCGTGCAAAGGTGAAAATGAGATAGGCTGCCGCTGCGAAGATTAGAATTATAATAAATTGAATAATAGGATAGTATCGTAGTTGCATAAGTACCGGAGATTCATCGTACAACACATAGCAAGTTCCTTGGTGCGGAAGCTCAATTTGTATGGGTTTATGATGGCTTAAAAAATGTTTAATTAATTTAACCTTAGCTTCCTCAGTTTGAATCTCTTCCGGATTAATCATACCATAAGTAATAATATCACGCATCGTACTATCGGTAACGATTACAGGAACAGAAGCATCATTGATTACAATTTCCTGAAAAAAGACTTCCACTAAATTATCAATCGCTGTACGTAAATCGGAGTAAATTTTAGATTCTTTGTAATAAAGAATATTATATTTATTTTTATAATAGAACATTAGTAAACTATCAAATTCTGATTTTTTATCGCCGAGTTCATTGATATGTTTCAAACTCAGGGTTTCATGATCCGCATTAACCATATTTATTATATTGCCATGTGGATCTGTAATTATTGCAGGAATAGTTGAATTTGAAGCAATTATGTCCATGTAAAAAGAAAGGTCTTCATTGAAAGGTGCGTCATTTACTTTTTGCATAGCTTTTACTAATAAAGAGGCACGTTTACTTTCTGCTACCCGAATGGTCTTAAAAAAATTATCCATATAGGATACCAAATCGGCTCTATAAGTAATGGCATCTGCCCAGACATTCACTTTTCTTCGTTCTTCTTCTCGTATATTATTTATTAAAAAATTAGAATACAATATCATGGCAATAAAAACTGCAGTTGCCATAAAAAAAAGAATTTTGTTCCAACGTTTATTGTTGCGCATTTTTATCTTTCTAATTCATATATCCAAACCGTTCCATCTTGAAGCAATAGTATCATATTGTTTCTGAACAGCAATGTTTGAATAACGTTGGAAACAGGAAGTTGTTGTGTTTTAGCGCTCATTGTTCTGTAGTTATAAATTGCTACTTCGTTGTTGTTCGTGTAATAAATTAACTCGGAAGTAACCTCTATCGGATGCGTGGTGATGATAGGAATCAATTTATTAAATGTGCTGAAAGCATCGAATAAAAAAACGCCTGATTCCGGATCGTGCATGGCTAAACTTTTTTCTTCCAATTCAATCATTTTCGTTGGATTAAAAGAAGGAAAGTTAATGGGAGTTTTTGAGATTTCACGCATAAAAAAATCCAATGTTATCAAATATTTATTCACATCATCGTAGAGATGAATTTGGTTTGCAGCAGAATAAGAAGCCAGCGAAATGGTAAAATAATTAGCGTCAAATAAAGATATAAGGTCGTTTATAGGCGCAAGCTGTTCGTTTAAAAATACGAGCATTCCGGCATCTTGATAAAAAAGCATGATTTTCATTGGGTTAAAAACATCAATCGATGATATTACGCCCAATGTATTATCTGAATAACTGAACAGTAGTTCTCCTTGTGGTGAAAATTTATGTAACTGCGCTTTTCTTACTGTGTATATGTTTCCGTAAGGATCCACTTTAATAAAATCAGCATCTGCATTTGGAATTTGCGTTTGAGCAGCGGTAATATAAATGGTCGAATATAGAATGCAAAATACAAATAATCGCAACAACTTCATGAGGAGGTTGCTGCGATTTAAAAGGGATATTTTCTTTTTCAAGACTTTAGTTTATTGTAAAACGGATGGGGATTTGGTAGAAAGTACGTACAGGTTTACCCATTTGTTTTCCGGGTCTCCATTTTGGCATCATTCTCACTACGCGCATCGCTTCTTGATCAAGCTCAGGATAAACGCCTACCAATACTTTTACGTTACTGATACTGCCATCTCTTTCTACTACAAACTCAATAAACACCTGACCGGAAATTCCATTATTACGAGCCACTTCGGGGTATCTTAAGTTGGCTTGAAGAAATGCGTACATAGCTTCAAAACCTCCAATAGGTTCGGGCATCTCTTCCACAAAACGCAAAGGTGGCGCATTGTCCACTTCTTCCTCTACGATTTCAATAGGAACGTAGTCTGCGATTGCTTCATCCAAATCAAAATCACTGCTAAAAATATCAAAGTCGGTATTTACTTTAATATTGTCTTCTACAAGCTGAAGTATAATTTCTTGTTGTTGTGCTACCGGAGGAGGGGGAGGAGGGGGAGTGGGATCGGTGGCTATAACATCTTCGTCCATCACAAAAACTGCCTCTTCATCTGGTATGCCTAAGTTTGTAGCTAAATCTTTGGTAGCAAAAAGCTCAAAACTGGCGTAAACAAGCGCTAAAGTTACTACAAATCCGATAAGTAAGTAGGTGTTTTTTCTTTTTTCAAGATCGCCTTTTAAAGATTTTTTTTCAATCATGTTGATTATTTTTAACGTTATTTTTGCTATAGGTAAATCGCTGCAAATATATTATTTTTTAGATATGTCGTATAACATACGTAATAAAGTTTTTTTAATCGTAATTTGTTAATAAAAAAAGTGACTATTTGTTCAAATAAGCTTCAATTTTCCGGTATAATTCTTCGAGATTTCCATTGTTTTCAAATAAGATGTCCGCCTGCCGGATACATGCTGCAAGATTTTGTTTGGTAGGATCTTCCGCATTCATTTCCCGTTGTTCATTGGCTAAAAACGTATCAAACGAAATATGGTCGGTTTCCGATTGGCGTGCAACAATGCGTTCATATCTTATTTTAGGGTCGGCATTTACTGCCCACAAAGAAAAATCATTTTTTGTACGTAATGAAGCAATTTCTCCGGGAGTTCGAATACTTTCTATGATAGCATTGCTCCCATTTTTCGCAGCTTCTTTGTATAATTCATCAATAATATAAGAAGGAGAATGCATATCACGCAAATTATTGGCTAATTTTACATAAGTATCCCGATTTAAAGGAAGATTTTGCTTTTTTGCTTCCCGCATTAAATAGTCGCGTACGGAATAATGTTTAAAGCCGTAATTTTTAACTAAATAATTTACGATGGTTCCTTTTCCTGCACCAATGGTGCCCGTAATGCCGATGATTTTCATAGTGTTTAGTGATTAGTGATTAGAATTCGATTGCTGTCAGTTTCAACTGATGGATGTTTAATGGGGTTAATTATCCCTTTCAAATTTTGAAGAAGTGCCCGAAGGGCGGGGTAGTTTATATAAATATTTTTTTACTAAAGCATTCACCTCTCCGGAAATATTCCAGAAATAAACGCTTAAAAATCCTATTCCTCCCAATACTATTGTGCGTGCTAATGCTTCAAAAACGATAATCCACATATTAGAATTAAAATGTTGCATTACAAACTGTGTGGCAGATTGTTTCCATATATAATCAAGCCCAAATAACGTCAAAATAATAGCTAAAGTTTTAAGATGCGCCCAAGAAAGAGGAGTTACTTTTAATTTCCAATGTAATAAAAATAATAACATGGTGTGATAGATGCCATAAGAAAACAGGGCGGCTAATGCAGCGCCACTTATTCCGAAAATAGGAATGAATGTCACATTGAATACAAGCGCCGATATGGTGAGTATAAAGGTGAAAAAAAGAGAATAGTAATAATATTTTGAAAAATTTAAGGTACTTCCTCCAACCGCTAATGATGTATGAAGTAATGTGGATACTCCTAAAAAGAACACTACCCATTTTCCTGAAACAAAATTTTCTCCGTTGGGAATAATTTGAAAAATCACGTCGATATTCGTCCAGATGGCAAAGAAAATAACAGAACCGACTAAAAATTGATGCAAGGATACCTTTTTTATTAAATGGTTGGTTTCAGTAAAATTATTATCTTTTAATGTTTGTGAAATATGAGGATTAGAAATGGCATTCAAAGAACGGGAGGGAATTTCTATAGTAGTAGCCATGTGTTGTGCAATGATATATACTCCGGCGAGCGCCAAGCCCAATTTGGCGGAAATAATCAATGAGCCTAAAATGGGTACAAAGGCTGTGGTTAAAGCTGAGCCCATTAAAAAAAGCGTATAGTAGAGGAAATCTTTACGCAAATGTTTTGTAATATGTTTAAAATTAGGTTTTAACGAAATACGTCCTAAAGAAAAAAGATACCCTAAATTGATGCATGCAGCCACGCCATAAGTGCAACAAAAAGTAATAATCAATCCCGTTAATGAAATATAATGAAACGCAAATAGAAGATAAGATGCTAATATCATGAGACGAATTCCGATCTCTTTTACAAAAATCGGCACAACAATACGATGCAATACCACGGAATTGGCTTCAAAAACCAATTGATACAACATAAAAAATCCCAATGGGATAACAAAATATAAATAGTTTACAAATATCGCTGATTCTTTGCTGAAATAGTCAGCTATAAAATTCTTAAAAATTAGAAAAACAGATAAATAGATAATAAAACCGACAAGCGGAATAATTAAAGTCCAGAAGAAGAAGCCATGATTTTTGCTTTCCGGATCTTTAAAATAAGGAAAAAACCGCAATATGGAAGCGTTAGTTCCAATTTGTGCAAGACTTGCAAAAAGCACTCCGACTTTTACAAATACTTGGGTTAAGCCAATCTCTTCCGGTGTAAGAAAACTTGTAAGAACAAAGAAGGCAGTAAGCATACCAAGAGCTGCCCCGATATAATTTACAATGGTTCCTTTAATACTCTGTCTTATAATAACTCCCATACTATTCGTTGATTTTGCTTGCAGAGAAAGTAAAATGCTTTTTTAATCTGTTGTCAATTTTTTTTATAAAAAGAAAATAAAGCGCAGTAGCTCCAAAAGCTACGCCAATGCTCAGTAATTCATTTTTTGTGAAATAATAAGTGGCAAACAATCCGATAGTTAATACTAAAAACGGACACAAATAAGCAATAACTATGGCTTTTGCGCCCATCGATTTTTTCAAATTTACCCGTACTACTTCTCCCACTTGAAAGGCGTTGGGTTCGTTTGTAGGTACGGGAATAATTTCATCTCTTTTATTGGGAGCCAGGCATGCACTTTTTGCCTGGCACGTTGCGCAAGCCGCACTACGCTCAATTTCAACAAACAAAGTGTTGCCTGTAATCTCTTTTATTGTTCCTTGATGACAAATATTGGGAGTATCCATACATGTTCGATTTGATAGTTTTTACATAAATTCCATATATATAACTTTCATATATTTATCCATCAGCACCTTAGCTATACGTTGAATAATATTTTTACGAATTTCAACTTCAACGGGCAGCGACAAGTCAAGATTATCGGCATTAATTTTAGTACCCACTAAAATATGAATCTCGTCGCTGTCTAATAACAATTGACACATTTTATCAGCCGGTCCGTTTCCAAATTGATAATTTGGTGTGATTACGTTGACTAACAAATAAATTACTTTGCTTAAAGTTAAAATGCCTTCAGTTACCAAATCAATGCCATCCATTTTCGACATGGGGGGTAATGTGTGGTCCACCACGGGTTCATCTATTACTGTACGCCTTAACTCTCTTGCAACAATTTCGGTGGTTGTAGCGCCGCTTACAATTTTTTTGCCTTTGAAAGAGCGTAATTTGTCAGCAAAATCGGTATCTTTTTCAGGATTTAAGGGAGGACCGGAGCAGATCATAGTACGGCGCGGCTCACGAAAATAGATCACTGCGCAGGAAATATCGTCTTTGGGAATGTGCAAATCGTTGGCAGCTGCCTTTTTCACAATTTTTTCCGCCAATTCCGAAGCAGAGATTAAACTGTTATTTGTAATAATATTTCTTATTTCTTCTCTCAGGTTATTTCTTCCCCAACCTGTAACCAATCCTTTACCCAGCCCTGATTGCGTGATGCCGTCGGAACAAAAAATGATCCTGTCTTCCAATTGCGGGATAAAAGTTGCCATATTCAAATCTTGCAAACGGTGGTCGGCGGTAGTATTTTCAAATTTTACTTTTTCCCAATTGGGTTCCAACACTCTATAACCGCGCATCACAATGGTTTGTGGATTATCGTATTCCAAAATGCTTACTTCGTTAGTATCGCTATTCACATCTACAATGGTGTAGGTGGCATAACTGATTTTCCGCTCGCTACACACAGGCAATACTTTCATAATGATCTCTGCAATGGTTTGAGCATTTTTGTGTTCAATAAACAAATTAAGGGCAATCGTAGCGGTTAACGTGGCTAAAACATTGGCTTTTACGCCGGAACCCATGCCGTCGGAAAGTACACATAACACACGGTTTTCTTCCGGAATACGCTTGGAAAGGAAAACATCTCCACCAATATGTTCGCCATGGTGGTAGGTTTGGTAAAACCCGACTTCAACATGATAAGTCTCAGCCATTTTTTATGATTATTAATATCTAAGAGTGCAAAGAAACATAAAATCTTTGAAATGATGATGCTTATTGGCTCATCATACAGAGTTTTCATTCATTAATTCCTGTGCAGTTTTATTAAATATTTGATAATCATTTATTTGTAATAATTTTCGTAATTCTGATGAATTTAACTTCCAAAAAACGGCAAAATAATGCCATAGTTCTTTTAATGAGGATAATGTAATTTTTTCACCTACTAAGGTTAACAAAATTTCAGCGTATTCATCATAAAATTTAATAAACCTGCTACTAAGGTCGCTTTTTGAAAATAAGATTTTATTGCCTTCCGCTTTCTGCCTTCTGCTTTCTGCAAAATTAATTTCCTCCGCCAAAAACGGATTTTGCAAAATTCCACGTCCTAACATAAAATTTTCAATTTTTGGGAAACGTTTTTGCAGGTGTACAAAAAAATCCACATCATTAATATCTCCGCTGTAAACAATCTTATGATTGGTGGTTTGATAAAAGATTTCGAAATCATCTAAATTAACATTACCCTCATATTGTTGTGTCCCTAATCTTGGGTGAATGCAAATAAAATCAATAGGATAGGGGGCGAGTTTTTGTAAAATATCCAATCCTTCTGCTGCAGAATGTAAGCCCAAACGCATTTTTAATGAAAAACGAGCAGAGGTTTTTCCACAAACTTCGTTCACTGTTTCTTCAATCAAATCTGAAAACGGCATTATACCGCAGCCACGTTTTTTACGTACAATTTGATTCATGGGACACCCAATATTCCAGTTAAACTGTTCGTATCCGAAAGTCTCATTTAAAACAACAATCGTTTCTTTAATGCCATCGGGTTTGTTGCCCATTAATTGTGGAATGATGGGCAGCGCTGTATTATTTTCCGGAAACAGATCGCGGAGCTTTTTAGGATTGAACTTATCTTTGGGTTGTGTAGCAATAAATGGTGTTATGGCACAATCAAATCCATGAAAATGTTGAGTAAAACAGTTTCTGAAGTTGTAATAGGTGATTCCGTGTAAGGGGGCGAGCCAAAGTTTCATACATTGGGTTGAGGTTAATAGTAATAAAATCGGGTGCAAATATAAAATATTATATGCGGAGTGCGTATTATAAAAATTCTATTTTTGCCCAAATTAATGGTTTGAAAAAAACATTTCTTTCTTTCTTAATAATGTTTCTTTTAGCCTTTGCTTTTGGAACAGGCATCTATTTTTTTATTAAACTGAGAACTCCAAACTTAAAGAAACACGAGAAAGTTGAGATTGTAATTCCGCAAACTGATATGGAAGAAGATGTGGATGTTGTGCGTGCACTTCTTTTATTTCATGCTGCCGATTATTTTATCTACAGAGGAGCGCCCATTGGTTTTCAATATGATATGCTCAAAGCATTGGAAAGAGGAATAGGGAGAAATATAGATATTAAGGTAGAAACCGATGCAAGTAAGATGCATAAAGAACTATATAGCAACAATTATGATATTGTCATCATAGATTTTCCTCATAAGGGCTTTCCACTTCCATTTACAGAGCGATCTATCCCACATTCTTATTCTTACCCCGTATTGGTATCCGGAACTAAAGCAGATACTGTAGGTGTAAGATCCATAGTAGTTTCGAATGATTTCTCTGCTAAACTTTTTTTTACGAACAATTCTCCTTATCACAACTATTTTGTTCAAAGAAACAATGTTCGTTCTACGGAAGAGCTTTTTGAAAAAGTGGATCATGGCGAGATTCCTTATTTGATATGTGATTATAATCAAGCGATTACCTTGCTTTCTTTTTATCCCAATGTACGAATTTTAGAGAAAGCCGGACCTCAATTTGAGCGGCGTTGGATCTTAAATAAAAAAAATATACAACTTAATGAAGACATTAATCATTGGTTGTTGGATTTTAAAAAAACGCCGAGATACCGTTCATTAATACGAAAATATTTTTCTCAAGAATCTCCGGTAATTACATCGTTTGCGAAAAAGCAAGGAAGCGGCATTTCGCAATATGATGCCCTTATTAAAAAATACGCCCAGAAATATGAATTTGATTGGCGTTTTATAGCTTCTATTATTTTTCAAGAAACTAAATTTGTTTCCGGACTAACCGGAAAAGGTGGAAGTTACGGATTGATGCAATTGATGCCGGCTATCATGGAATTTTACGATATTTCGGAAGATGATACCGATGAGGCGCATATTCGCGCGGGAATTCAATATCTTAATTTGATTAGAAAATATTTTGAAGATATTGAAAATGAAGAAGAAAAACTCCATTTTATTGCTGCATCTTATAATGCCGGTCGGGGGCATATTTTCGATGCACAGCGTTTAAGCGCCAAATATAACGATGATTATACGAAATGGGAAAACGTTTCTAAATATTTGATATTAAAATCACAACAAGAATTTGCTACCGATTCGGTGGTGAAATCGGGATATTTTCCCGGCATTTATGCTGTAAGGTATGCCGAGCAAGTAATAAATCGTTATCTTGTCTATAAAATAGCCTATCCATAATTATAATAAAATGCTAAATTTTAATCTTACTAATGCAAAAAGTTACCCCTAAAAAAGCGCTTGGTCAACATTTTCTCAACGATAAAACAGTGGCAGAGAAAATTGTACAAAGTATTACTTTAAACAACACCTCTATTTTAGAAATAGGACCCGGTATGGGCGTGTTAACGCAATTTTTGTTACAGAACGAGAATAAAGACTTTAAGGTCATTGAGATCGATGCAGAATCGGTTGACTATTTGAAAAAAAGATTCCCTTCATTAAAGATTATTTCCGGAGATTTTTTGAAATTGAATTTAACAGAACTTTATACCGATAAACTTATCATTATTGGTAATTTCCCTTACAACATCTCTTCTCAAATATTATTTAAAGTATTGGAAAATAAAGATATAGTTGTTGAATTAGTAGGCATGTTTCAAAAAGAAGTGGCAGAGCGCGTGGCATCCAAACCCGGCAAGAAAATGTACGGCATTTTAAGCGTTTTATTGCAAGCCTATTACGATATAGAGTATTTATTTACGGTAGATGAACATCTGTTTATGCCGCCACCGCAAGTAAAATCCGGAGTAATTCGTATGATTCGTAACCCCAACAAAAAACTACGTTGCGGTGAAACATTATTTAAAGATGTAGTAAAAACCGCGTTTAATCAACGCCGGAAAACATTACGCAATTCGTTAAAAAGTTTTTCATTTGCAGAGGAATATAAAGGGAATTCTGTTTTTGGTTTGCGTCCGGAGCAATTATCGGTAGAGCAGTTTGAGGAGATTTGCTTGGCGATAACCAAAAATTGAAAATATGATGTTATTTTGCACCCTATTAGAAATCCGTCAGTTAAAACTGACGGCAAAACTTTAAATTTTTAAATCTTAAATTCTTTATGTTTACCGGAATTGTAGAAAAAACAGGAAAAATTGTTCACATTGAACAAGATAAGACAAATTTTCACTTCACCATTGAAGTGGATTTTGCAGATGAATTAAAAGTTGATCAAAGTATGGCACACGATGGTTGTTGTTTGACTGTTGTTAAATTAGATAAGAAGAAGCGACAATATGTGGTAACCGCCATGGATGAGACTATGCTGAAAACCAACTTGAAAACATGGCACGTAGGTTACGAAGTAAATTTGGAACGCAGCATGAGATTAGATGCGCGTTTTGATGGGCATATTGTGCAAGGACACGTAGACCAAACCGCCGAGTGCGAAAAAGTGATAGATGAAAACGGCAGCTGGCGTTACTATTTTACTTACGATGTAGAAAAGAACAATTTTACCGTGCCTAAAGGCTCCATTTGTGTAAACGGCGTGAGTTTAACAGTGGTAGATTCGGAAAAAGGACGTTTTTCAGTGGCAATTATTCCTTATACGCAAGAAATTACCAATTTTCATAATTTCAAAAAGGGCACTATTGTAAATATTGAATTTGATGTGTTGGGCAAATATGTGCAGAGATTATTAGAGGAATATTTTGCAGCCACAAAATAAGAATGTTCGGTTGCCGTTTTTACAAAGTTGTATCGTAGGAATAGGGTACGCCTATCCCTACAAAAATTAAATATAAGAAGAATATGGATATTTACATGCAGGTTTTGGGGTTTGTACTCAGTTTATCGCTTTTAATTTTTGTTCACGAATTGGGGCATTATATGTTTGCCCGAATTTTTAATACGCGCGTAGAAAAGTTTTATTTATTTTTCAATCCTGGGTTTTCTGTATTGAGAATGAAGAAAATAGATGGAAAGCTTCAATTTAGTTTTTTCTCCTCACGACCGCCGGAAGAATGGGCGGAGCACCCTGAATCAACAGAATGGGGCATCGGCTGGTTGCCGTTTGGCGGCTATTGTTCCATTGCCGGAATGGTGGACGAAACCAAGGCGGCAGAAGATTTGGCCAGCGAGCCGCAGCCTTGGGAATTTCGCTCAAAACCCGCTTGGCAACGTTTTTTTATTATCGCCGGTGGCGTTTTTATGAATTTTTTGCTGGCAATTGTCATTTACACTGCCATTATGTTTACGTGGGGAAAACAATATGTTCCGCTCGAAAATGCCAAACATGGCTTCATGTTTTCTAATGCCGCGCAGTATGCGGGATTTCAAAATGGCGATATCATCATTTCTGTAGATGGAGTTCTACCTCACACCCTTGCTGATTTTAAGACAAAGCTTTTTATGGATAACCCCAAAGAGGTGGTGGTTTTACGAAATAATCAATTAGATACACTGCATTTAAAAAAAGATAACTGGAAAAAATTATTGGGCGATAGATTTTGTGAGTTTAATTTTCCTTTTGTAATAGGAGAGCTTATGTCCGGCTATCCCGCAGCGCAAGCCGGATTGATGAAAGGAGACAGCTTGGTAGGTTTGGACACTTTGCAAATTTATTTGTTTTCCGATTTTCAAGAAGAGTTTAGTTATGCAAAAAATAAAGAAGTTACTCTACATTTTTATCGTGGCGACAGTTTACATTCCGCATTAATATGGGTGAATGAAGAAGGGAAAATAGGCGTTTATCCGGTAAACTATACCAAATACTTGCAAATAGTAACCGATAATTACGGCTTTTTAGAATCTATTCCGGTGGGCATCAAAGAAGGGGTGGGCACGCTCACTTTTTATGTAAAGCAATTTAAACGCGTGTTTACTAAAGAAGGCGCTACCCAAATTGGCGGCTTTATCTCCATTGGCAATATTTTTCCAAAAACATGGAACTGGCAAGTTTTTTGGGCAATGACGGCATTACTTTCCGTGATTCTTGCATTTATGAATATTTTACCTATTCCGGCGTTAGACGGTGGTTACATTTTGTTTATTCTTATAGAAATGATAACGGGAAGAAAACCCAGCGACAAGTTTATCGGTTATGCCAACATGGTAGGTCTCACTCTTCTCATTATGCTGATGGTTTATGCAAATGGGCTGGATATTCTCAGATTTTTTAGATAGAGGTGGAAAATTTACTTCATAAATGAAGCATTGCAGCGCAAAAAATATACTTTCGCAGCTTGATTTATGAAAAAGATTATACCCCCCGTTGATACAAGCCTTTTAGAACAAGAACTTACGGAAGATAAGTTTTTACGTGTTACCAACGCAGGTAATAATTCCATCTATGTTGTAACGGCGCACGATGCTCCCAATGTGATGCGTGAGATTGGGCGCCTACGCGAAATCACTTTTCGTGAAGCAGGCGGCGGCACAGGAAAAGAATTAGATATTGATGAGTATGATATAGCTGAAATTCCTTTCAAACAACTTATTGTTTGGAATAATGAAGACAAAGAAATTGTGAGTTCTTACCGTTTTATTCTTGGAAAAGATGTGCCATTAGATGAAGAAGGATATCCTCATACCCCTACATCAAAATTGTTTCATTTTTCAAAAAAATTTATTGAAGGCAAATGGCTGAAAACGATAGAATTAGGTCGTAGTTTTGTGCAGCCCAAATATCAAGGGACTACCAACCCACGTATTGGACTTTTTTCATTAGACAACCTTTGGGATGGTATTGGCGCTTTAGCAGTAGTTTATCCTGATAGTCAGTTCTATTTAGGGAAAATGACTATGTACAATACTTACAATCGTTTAGCCCGAAATTTGATTCTTTTCTTTTTAAGAAAATATTTCAAGGGTGATAAAAATTTAATTGCGCCTATTCATCCGGCAACGGGAGATAAAAGAAAGCAAGTATTTCGTTCTATTTTCAGAAACGGTACTTATAAAGAAGACTTTAAAGTGCTAAATGATAATATTCGCGATTTAAAAACCTCCATTCCGCCGCTCATTAAAAGTTACATGTCGCTCTCTTCCACAATGAGATGTTTTGGGATTTCAGCAAATCCTGAATTTGGGGCAGTGGAAGAAATTGCCATCATGATTAAGATTAAGGACATTAACGAAGATAAGAAGAAACGGTATATTTATTCATATAAAAAAAAGGAGAAAGGAGCAAAGAAAAAGGAGAAGGAAAGAAAGAAGAAAGGAGAACAAATTCCTTCTCCTCAGAGAGGAGAAGGTGGCATCCGGCGGCAAGCCGCCGGATGCCGGAAGAGGTGTCGAAATACCGGACGGGGTAGTTTATATAGCAAAGAAAACCATGATTAAAACCATTACATTCCTACAAAGCGAAGTAGATTGGCGAAAAGCCCCTCCGCCATCATTACCCGAATACGCATTTATTGGGCGCTCTAACGTAGGCAAGTCTTCGTTAATCAATATGTTAGCGAATAACAAATCCATTGCAAAAACTTCTTCTAAACCCGGAAAAACGCAAACCATTAACCATTTCTTAGTAAATAATGCGTGGTATTTAGTGGATTTGCCCGGCTACGGTTATGCCAAAATATCGAAAACCATGCGCGAGAAATGGGTGAAAATGATTCACGATTATCTTGTTTTGAGAGAAAATTTACAAACGATTTTTGTATTGATTGATGCCCGTTTAGAACCCCAAAAAATAGATTTGGAATTTGTTAACTCCTTAGGTGAGAAACAAGTACCTTTTACGCTTATTTTTACAAAAGCAGATAAACTTTCCGCGTTGCAGGTATCGAAAAATGTGAACGCCTTTAAGCAAGCCATGTTAGAAACCTGGGAAGAATTGCCGCCCGTTTTTGTTTCTTCGGCTGTTACCGCACAAGGGCGAACGGAAATTCTTGATTTTATTGTTGCTATAAACTCCGAAGTCCAAAATGGGTGTTCTGGTGAAAAGTAATGCACAATGTGACACATAACACTTTGTGCAAAACACATATTCCTTCTCCACTTGTGGAGAAGGTGGTAGCCGACGGCAACAATTTTTTACTAATTGGTATTTATTTCCGCCGCCGGATGACGGATAAGGTACATGAAAAATAATTCCTTAATTCTGGCATGTCATTTTTTGAAAAGTATTTTATACAACCTTATCCGTCATTTAGCGGCGTTTCATGATTTGGATTTGATGGATTTATGTGCCGCCAAATGCCACCTTCTCCTTAAAAGGAGAAGGAATGTACGTCTCACGCAATGTGTTACAAGTTTCACATTGCGTGTGGAAGTTTTGGATACTCCATTGCCAAAATAGAAAACTTAATAAAAAAATCTGTCTAAATTTTTGACGTAAATGTCTAATTTTTTGACAGATATTGAAGTTCTTCTAAAATTCCAAAGTGTTTTTTTGCAGCTTGGAAATAATGTAATACTTTAAATTAATTAAAAATCTTATGAAACGAAAAATTATTTGTTTGTTATGGCTCAGCATCCCCTTACTTTGTATGGCACAAAATAGCTTGGCTTTTAGTTATGAGTACGATAATGCGGGGAACCGTGTGCGTCGTAAGGTGATTTATATAATACCTCACACGCCGCCCCCGCCAACGGCGCCGGATTCAACAACAATGCCGGTAGAAATGGAGGAAGAGTTAATGTCCTTAATGTCGTTAATGCCTCAAGATATCTCCATAACAGATTCGGCGGAGCCTTCCCCGGAATATTTTGTAGAAAAAATTGCACAAGTAGAAATTAAAATTTACCCCAACCCCACTACTGAAAAGATAACTTTAGAGATTTCCAACATGGAAAATTTGCAAACGGGTGTATTTAAACTATTCTCAATTACCGGACAATTCTTGCAAGAGCAGCCTGTGCATTCGGCAACTACCACTGTTTCTTTGGCAGGATTGCCCAAAGGAACCTACCTCTTGAAAGTACATATCAACAACCGCACAGAAGACTGGAAAATCATTAAACAATAACAAAAAAAATCAAAAATCAAAATCTATGACTACACGATTATTTAATATTTGCTTTAACCGTGCTCTAATAATATTATTTTTGCACATTATTTTTACAAATACCCTCATGCTCCAGGCACAAGACACGAGCCTTCCTGTAGGCGCCGTTCCGGGCGTAATTGATGTATCGCCGATGGGGGCAGCTACTTATACTATTCCTATTGAGGTGGTGCCGGGCACAATGGGTATGCAACCAAATCTTTCTATTGTATATAACAGCATGGGCGGCATGGGGTTATTGGGGATGAAATGGAACTTGGCTGGATTGTCGGCGATTACGCGATGTGGGCAAATGTCTTATTATGATAATGGTAATATAACGGCAATACAATTTAATGACAATGATCGTTTTGCATTAGACGGCGACCGTTTAATTAGACTGAACATTGGAGCTTATGGAGTTGTTGGAGGAGAATATGCCACTGAAGTGGAAAATTTTACACGCGTTGTTTCTTACCGTGGAACAACCGGACATCCTGAATATTTTGAAGCTTATACCGATGATGGAAGTATTATTCAATATGGTAATGGGAATAATTCCAGGCAAAATTTGGGCAGTGGTAGTAACTCTACATTAAGTTGGTTTGTTAATAAAATTACAGATGCCAACAATAATTATATGACTTTCCATTATGGGCAGGAACAGACTAACGGAGAGATTTGGATTAATGAAATTCGTTATACGGGCAATGGATTTAGCCCGTATGCCAAAGTGAAGTTTGATTACATAGATTTACCGGATGATTTAGGCAAGAATACCTATTTTGTAGGAGGCTATGGCGTACCGCAAACTAAATTGCTAAATTCTATTACAGTAAGTTATAATAATGATATTGTACGCAAGTATCGGTTCAATTATAATATAAGTGATTCAGGAGAGCGTACTACACATCTGAAAGAAGTTATTTTGTTCGGGGAAAATGATCAAATACGACTTAATTCAACTACTATAGCATGGGGTGGACAAAATAACAATATTGAAGATTCACCGCTATCAAATTTTTCAACAGGAAGCATTATTACCGGTGATTTTAATGGCGATGGCTATACGGATTATGTGGTTTACAACATAGGATCTGGTGTAGTTAAAAGTTGGAAGTTATTTCTCTTTAATCCTAATAATAATAGCTTTCAAGAAAGATCATCTGGAAATACTACAGAAGCATACGCATATGCTCATGATTTTGATGGGGATGGGAAAGATGAGTTGATTTTGGCAGAATTACATAGTACAGTAAATAATTATAAGAATTATCAATTTAATGTATATCATTATGATAATAATGCTTGGATTATAGAACCCTTAGAATTTGTAGCTCATTTTTCTCAGCCTCATTTTGGAGACTTTACCGGGGATGGGATTATGAATATTATGTATGTATCAAGCTGGGTTGATGGAAATAAAATAAAATATCTATTAAGTTTTTCAAATAACGGTTTTTCGAGCTCTGATTTACCATTTGAAGATATTGACAATATCCAAATAATTGATTATAACGGAAACGGGAAAGCGAATATTCAAATTACAAAAGGGAACAATACAGATATTTATGAATATTCGGCAACTAATCAAAAATTTGAAATAGTTACCACGAGAAATTATCCAACGTCTTTAAACAAAATTCTTTATGGTGATTTTAACGGAGATGGTATATCTGATATAATTGAATTATATTCTACTGTTCTTGGGATTCAACCTATTCCAGGCTCTCTGGTTCCAGCAGTAGTTTATGGTGTTATAGGGGGAATACAATTTGGAAATGGGAGCGGATATTATGAATCAGGAGGTAGCTTGGTTATCTATTTCAATGATTGGTGGAACAACGGTTTCATATTTTTACCTAAATACTCTCTCTATATTGCAGATATTAATGGAGATGGTAAAGATGATATTATTCAAGCGATTTACGATGAAGATACAAAACAAACAACATTCTACATTTACTATTCAAAAGGATATGCTAACGGGCAGTACCAGTTTACAAGTAAAATAAAAGTTATAGCTGGAGATTATAGCGATTATAATAATGTAAAACCAAGCCACTTGTGGTATTTAGGCGATTTTAATGGCGACGGTAAAAATGATTTGTTTATTAGAAAATCTAAAACCGACACCAATCCTAAAATAATCTATTTTAATAAAAATGAACAATATGAATATGCAACAGCATTTATTGATGGGTTAGGAAAAAAAAACTCTATTATTTATACCCCAAAATATCTTTCATTTACATCGCCTTCTCAAAATCAGAAAAAAAAGTTTTTTGTGCAGTTACCTACTGAAATACAGACTCCCAACGGAATTGGAAATGATGTAACTAAATTACAGTTTAGATATTGGGATCCTGTATATAGTTTTGAGAGAAGAGCTTTTTTAGGATTTTCTCAATTTGCAACGATAAGCACCATCGATAATATTAAGTCTATTGATTCTCTATTATTTTCGGTGAATCTCAGTCGCGAAATTCTTTTGCCCCAAAATAAATTTCATACAAAAAACGTAGCACCATATACGATCAATCAAATCACCTACACCTATAATATTGTTTCTCTGCCAAATCAACGATTTGTTCTACATAATGATTTAGCAAGAAATCAAGATTATCTTTCCGATGCAAAAACAGAAACTACCACTACTTTAGAAAACGGACGTATAAAAACAAGTAACACAAAAACTTTTAATGGTAGTAATTCTACTACTTGGATGCATTCGGAAACAAATACTTATACTTATAACACAATAACTCTCAATGGATATCAGAAAAAAACAGTTCCCACTCAGATTCTTACTACACAACAATTTGGAAATAACGGCGTAATAATTGCCGATACGCTTACCTGCAACTATTCCGGAACAGGGCGCTTAAATTGGCAGCGGCAAGGAAACATTGACGGCTCCATCACTACCACTTACCGTGATTATAGTGTTACAGGTGTTTATCGTGAAAAAACCGTTTTGGCAGACGATTGTAATCCGCGAAAGGAGTATTATGAACACGACCCCGTGCGACGTTTTGTTACTAAAGTTACAAATCACATAGGTCATTCAGCGAATATTGATTACGATCCTAAAACAGGCAACAAGCTTTCGGAAACCGATATTAACGGATTAACCACTACTTATAAGTACGATGCCTTTGGAAATCTTACACAGATTAACTATCCCGACGGTACCCAAACAAATATATCAATACGATGGCATACAGTATCTTATCTTAAAAACTCCCGCTATTACATTAAAACCACTTCTACAGGAAAACCAACTTTAGAGGTTTATTATGATATTTTAGGACGGGAAGTGTGCCGGTTGGAAGACAAAATGTATTTTGAGACCCGTTATAATGCCAAGGGGCAAGTGGACAGTGTTTCGTATCCATTTAGCGGATTTAGTGCACCGGATATTGTTTGGCGTGCCTATACTTACGATAGTTTTGGAAGAAAACTTACTGAAAAAGCACCTTATACAGATTTATCATATACTTACAATAATAGAAGGATAACTACTATTGATCATTTACGCAATGATATTTTATCATATAAAGATTACGATGCCTTAGGAAGAATCGTTCAGGCGAAAGACGAAGGTGGAATAATTGACTATTCTTATTCAATGATCACTTCAAATGGAAAACCACGGCAGCAAACTTCTATTTCAACTAATGGAGCTACAACTACTATCTTGTCCGATTTGTGGGGCAATCGTCTTTCAATTTCCGAACCTAATGCTGGGCTGATAACTTCTAAGTACAATGGATTTAATGAATTGATGGAACAAATAGATGCACACGGTCACACCACTAAATATGAATATGACAGATTAGGGCGGGTAACTCAAAAGCAATTTACTATCTCCAATACTCTTCTACAAACTATTAATTACACTTATGATAACTACAGTTCATCCTACAGAGGTAGAGGAAAATTACATCAAATAAAGATAGATGGCGAGGTAGCAGAAATTTTTGACTACAATAATTTAAGTCGCCTGCGCAAATATACAAAGATAATTGATGGCAGCACTTATTCACACAGATATATTTATACTGCAACCGGGCAGTTGGACACACTTATTTATCCGGATTATTTTACCATAAACTATAAATATACCCCCACCGGAAAGTTAGATGAAATTCGGCGTAGCAACGATAATAGTCTCATCTATAAAGTAAACTTACGAAATAACAAGTATGATGTTCCCATCCGTTGCGAGTATGGTAATGGCGTGGTAACCGACTATACTTATAATCCAGACGGACTCATTACTCGCATTAAAACCGGCAATAAGATAACCAGCATTCCCGTTGGCAATGATGATAGAAGCCCTTTTATTAGCGAGCCGGCATATACGGTGGACAGCGCCATCTTAAACTATCGTTATGTTTACAATAACAAAAGTTTAATGATTTCTCGTTCCGAAAGTGTAATAAACCGGTTAGAAACATACGAATACGACAACTTAGACAGGCTTGCCGAAATTAAGTCCGGAGCCATCGGAACGGGAACGATGCAAACACAAACATTTTTATACAACAACAACGGAAACATCAACAGTAATTCTAACGTAGGACTCTATACTTACGTAGGTAAGCCTCATGCTGTAATCCGAATAGTGCCAATAAACAATAATGTAATATCTCAAAATCAGTGCGATGTAACCTACAACTTTTTTAACCAACCCACCCAAATTACAGAAGGTGCACACGAGATTTTGCTTTCTTACGGCTCCAACCAGCAGCGCCAAAAAGCAGTGCAATATTACAACAACAGTATAGCGAATACGCATTATTATATTAGCAAGTACTGTGAAAAAGAAATAGATGCTGCCAATAATAGAACCAGTCTCTATTATTACATTTACGGCGACAACGGTGTGGTAGCCATGCGTGTTTTCAACTCTGCCAACAAGATGTACTACATTCACACTGACCATTTGGGCAACTATTGTGCCATTACCGATGCTGATAAGCAAGTGGTACAAAGCAACAGATTTGACCCGTGGGGCAATATTATAGGAACAGCAAATTTTACGCTAACCAAACGCGGCTTTACAGGGCATGAACACTATCCCGAACTAAAGATTATTAACATGAATGGGCGGCTGTACGATCCCGTAATCGGCAGGTTCTTCTCGCCGGATAATTATGTGCAATTTTCCGGATTCACGCAAGGCTATAATAGGTATAGTTATGCGCTGAATAACCCACTAAAATACGTTGACCCGACAGGACAATGGTTGGATGAGTATAACTATAATTTATCAACAGGAGATTTAACTTGGCTTAACTTCAACGGGGGAGATTTTTTTCAGACGATAAATCTAACGAATGCCAATGGCTCTATTTTAGAAACGCTTACTATTCCGGGAAATCATTTTGATATTGCCAGTGAAATTGATGATATGGGCAAAGTTAATGTTGCAGCGCGAGGGGGTGGACTTGCGATGTCGGATGGCGTGAGCTCCGGTTCCTTCGCTTATTCAAACACCTTCTTTATAGCGCCGCCAGCAAACGATTTGGGGTCTGCTGCATATTTTGGAATTGATTATACAATGCCAACAGATTTTACGATTCCATACCGAGCCCCTGCAAGCGGTATGATTAACTATTCTTCTTTTAATGTTGGCGATGCAGTTTTTGTAGGTCTCTTCGCAAAAAGTTTGTATTATGGAGCAAAAACCGCTATTTCGGGAATGGTTGCTGCCAGTAGAGCAAGTTCGCAAGCTATGATTGCTGAAGCAACACAAATGGCGGCAAGGGAAGGGATGGTTATGGCAAAAGGGGGAACGAATTTTGTTGAACAAGTAGCAGTTCATGGAAATTCCTTACAAAGTATGAGGCCTACTTGGGGGTATAAACTATATTCTACTGATGGTACGTTCTTGAAAAATGGAATTACATCGCAAATAATACCTCAAAAAAGATATACACAAAAATTTATGTTTGATAAAACAATGAAACCCATTAAACAATTCCCAAATAGATTAGATGCTTGGCAATGGGAACTAGAACAAAATTTAATTCTAAGAGGACCGTTAAATCTAAATTTGCACTGACAATGTATAATAATGAAATATTAGGCTGCTATGTTCAATTTGGCTTTGACCCAAATTTGAGCGAACAAGATTTTAATGATTTGGATAAAGCTTTTACTCCATATATATGGAGTGCAAAAGGGATTGCTCCGATTCTAAAAGAATTGAAAAAAAATTCATATTACGGGAAAGACTTAGAATTGGCATTATTCCAATTTTACGTAAAACCTACTCCATTAGAATTACAACATTTAAAAGAAATTGGTAGATTTTCTAATAAAGAAAAATCCATAGGCATTCCAATAATAGTAACTGATGAAAATTTTTTTAGCAAGTCGGAAGAAGAACGATATGACTTTTTAAAGCAATCAATTTTGCAAAAAATGGATTTACTTGCAGAAGTAGTGAAAAAGAAAAAGTTGGATACGAATATGGAGCAATTGAAAATGGATTTAATGAAGATTTTGAAATAGATGAAGTTATTCCTAAAAATATTTTATTAATCCGCTAACAACTATAGTTCATAAAATGAAAAAAATCTTAATGTTTATTTTTATCAGCTCTTTTATTACAGGGTGTAGGTTTCTAGAAAACATTCAAGAAAAGCAATTCAAACTTAATAAATCCAATTCAGATTTTGTAGGAACTTGGAAATTTGTCAAAAGATTAGATAAGTATGGAAATAAAATTGATACTATTTGGCATGGTCAAGCAATAGAAATTGCATCAGGTCCATTAACAACTTTCTATTCTAATGGAACGTATTTTCAAGTATTCACTTCTAAAAATTCAAGTACAGGAAAATGGATGTATGATTCTAATGAAAAAATATTGACTCAATTTCTTTATATTGATTCTACAACAAATATAGGGCGAATGCTTATTAAAGAAAAATTAGCAGTAAAACATTAGGAACTTACAGTAACGTACGGTATATTTTCGAAAAACAATAGAACTATGAATTAATATCATGTTTTCTATTTTTATGCCTTTTCTCAAAGTGCTCTTTGATAAATTTATCAACTTCCGATTTCAGATAGTACGTTTTCTGGTCAATCGCCCCGTTCAGCTGAGGTTGCAATGCTGTTGTTCGGCGGCGGTTCCAACCGCCGTCGTGCTATCGGAACAGGTTCTACCTGTTTAACAAAAAAAAAATAGAACAACAATACGTCAACTCATATATGATAAATACTAAAGCCCGTCATTATAATAACGCGGTAGCGGTGGTCGGAAACGCCGCCGAACGGGGCGTATAAACGTGCATTAATTTGGCCATTTTAATATGAAAGCAAGAATATTAGTAATTACAGCGTTTTTATTTTTATATGTGAATTCACTATTTTCGCAGTGCATTAGTGTTGAACTATCAGTAACGTGGAAAATGGGGCATGATATTTTTAAAAAAGATTCTATAGTAAGCATTCCTATACTGAACATTACTTATCATAATAATTGTGATACAAATTACTATTTTTTTAAGGTATCTCCAAGAAAAGATGGAACTCCAATGATACTATTTCCTGCTTCACTTAACTCTCAAGATAATGACGATCTCGGAAGAGCGAAGCGACATCGTAATTATGTAAATCAAAATTTTAATGTAATAATAGGAAGCGAACCTTTGTATAATGCATACTGGGTGATTTTTAGTGATACAATAGATTATCATAAAGAATTTTCTTTCGAGGGTGTGGGTTTGGATTTGAACAATATTTACGATTTTATCTATCCTGAACATTATAAAAATTATAAGAAAATGCCTGCCTATTTTATACCATCAGATGCAACTCCTGATACTATTATATCAGGCTCTATTAATGATCAATTTGTATTTTTAAAACCAGGAGAAATACATATTGACACTTATAATCTTATTGGTTATAAAATGGTAGAGGGTTGTTTCACTTTTCTCATTGATAAGGATGCCATTGAAAATTATGTTTTAACCTATGGTAGAATGGGTTATGAAAAGATTGAATTGCCGGCTATAGTAGGTGAATATCAGCTTTTTTCCGGTGCTTTTAATACAAATAAGGTTACGGTATGTTTTGGAGGGAAGTAATAATGTTCAATAATCTTAGAAATTATCATTATGAAGCATATTTTTATTTTTTTGTTAATATTCCCTACTGTCATTTTTGCACAATCAAAAATAACCGATATTATATGGAAAGGGCAGAATAAAGAATATCTTGAACTGTCAAAAAAATATGCTACTCTTAATAAAGGGCAACATATTCAAGGATTTAAGGTGGTTAAGTATGCAAAAAATGAATATATTATTCTTGCAAGCCAACACATTACAGGATATTTAGAGCAGAAATATGATATTGTGCGCTTTACACGAGATACACTGATACTTGCTCCCGTGGGTAGAGATATTTTCAAATTAAGCCAGCCTAATGAAAATAACCAATATGTTTTTGTGAACAGCCTTAATGGATTTACATTTGGTAAACTTCATTTTGCGACTTCACTTGTTGCCCGTTCAGCTGAGGTTGCAGCGCTGTTGTTCGGCGGCGGTTCCAACCGCCGTCGTGCTATCGGAACAGGTTCTACCTATTTAACAAAAAAAATAGAACAACAATACGTCAACTCATATATGATAAATACTAAAGCCCGTCGTTATAATAACGCGGTAGCGGTGGTCGAAATCACCACTTTATTCGTCTAAGAACAAAAAATGTCAACCGGATATAAAATAGAACGTACCGATGAATTGTATTATCTAACCTTTCAAATTGTTGGATGGGTTGATATTTTTACCCGAAAAATCTACAGAGATATTGTAATAGAAAGCTTGCGCTATTGCCAAGAACATAAAGGGTTGAATTTGTATGCTTATGTTATTATGTCTAACCATATTCATTTATTAGCACAAAGCAGACATGCCGATTTAAGCGGTTTTATTCGAGATTTCAAACATTATACAAGCTTTAAAATAAAGGAAGAGTTATTTTCGGGAAATGAAAGCCGTCGTACATGGATGCAAATGGTCTTTGAATATCACGCTAAACTAAAGAAAGGGCAAAATTTTCAATTATGGACTCATGAAAATCATGCAGAATTGATTTATAGCCAGAAATTTATAGAACAGAAATTGGATTATATTCATGCTAATCCTGTAAAAGCCGGAATTGTAGAAAAGCCGGAACAATACTTATATTCCAGTGCAAGAAATTATGCAGAATTAGATGCTGTAATTGATGTGATAAAATTATTTAAGAGATGGATAACCGTTGTTTAAAAATAGGGCAGATAGAACCTGCCGAAATAATGCGACGGCGGTCGGAACCGCCGCCGAACGGGGGAGTGACAGAGATTATTTATTATAACACAAAAGCATATGTATATGTGCAACATGATTATGGTACTAATGATTATTTATTACATCTAAATACAGATAATACAATTACAATTGAATATCTTACTTTTCTTATGTATTAAAAATCTGCCTTTAACGATTTAACAGGAACATTAAACCACTAAATTATCAGCTCAAACAAACAAATTTTTATAAAATGAACACAAAACACAGTTTAACAGCAATTTTAATTTTTATAGCAATTTTTTTATCCGGTTTTTCGAGTAATGCTCAAAACGGTTCTGATACTATCAGAATAGTAAGGAAGGGACTTAGTTATGTTTATTATAAGGGTGATGATATGCTGAACTTTAAACAATTAATGAACATAACCACTTCAAACCTAGAGGCTTTTAAACTTATAGAAAAATCTAAAAACATGCGATATACCGGCTATATTTTTGCTATTGCCGGCGGTGGTTGCTTGGGGTATTCGTTGGGATATGCCTTAGGAACTGCCATGCTTGGCAATACGCTTAACAAGTCGTTGTTTTTCTCTATGTTAGGAACAGGAGTGGTTTTAATAGGTGTGTGGAGCATTGGTTTTGAGGTAGGAGCAAATAATAAAGTTAGAGAAGGGATTGCTGTTTATAACAATGGCATAAGGCAAAAGAATAATGCAAATTTAGATTTAGGTTTTTCATCTGGCGGAGTAATGCTAAGATTGAGTTTTTAGTGTTTTTATTATCGTTAAAATATCCATTTATAAAACATATTTTTTCATGAAATACCTTTTCTTTCTTAATTCATTAATTTTCATTCATTTCCTCTCTTATTCCCAACCTAAAATAGACAAGATTACCTGGATAGGGGAAAACAATGAGTATTTGAATATATCAAAGAAAAAAACCTCTTTGCAAAAAGGTATGGAATATCAAGAATTTAAGGTTGCTAAATTTGATAAAAATAATTTTATTATTCTTTCAAAAACAGACGATGGAAAAAAAATAGAGCAGAAATATAATATTGTACATTTTACAAAAGATACCCTTATATTGGTGCCCAAGGGAGAAGATATTTTCAAGTTAGCTGAAATTAATGAAGAAAATCAATATATTTTTTTTAACAGTATGCTCACCTATAAGTTTGAAGAATTTTATGCTGAGGCCGTGTACAATAATTATGGTAAAACATACAGACTCATTATTTATATTGATTCGGCAAAAAATTCGCGAATAGTTTTTAAAGATGAATACTTTGATGAAACTACAATCTATACTGCACCCATATCCGAATATGATTATGGACGCTTGATAAAAATATTATCCAGTTGTGACATCGGTTGTATTCCGGAAGAAGATACGATGATTGATAAAGAATGTCCCGATTTAATTTCAGAAATTAGATATAATGGTCAAATAAAAATATTTAAGGGATGTATCCGCTTTCCCGACAATTGTGATGCTAAACTAGGAAATTTTCTGTCGGAATATGTCGTATCAAAAACAGGTTTATATGTACCCAAATACATGGTGGGTTTTTGGATACATCGATGAAATTTAAAAGTTGTGCCCGACACAGATTAGGGATTTTAGAATGCCGACCTGGGGGACGCTTAAAAGACTGGAAAGATAAAAAAATGAAAAAATAATTTGTTGATAATAATAATTTTAATATTTTTGTTTTCCGTTAAGAGAGGCTATTATCTTTTAACAGCCTCTCTTTTGAAATACTTTAAAAAGATGAAAAAAATATCTATTAAATTTTTTGCAGTTTTATTATTATTGGCAACTATAGCCATCGCTTGCAAAAAAGAGCCTGTTCAAGGCGTAAGCCTTGATGGTTCATTGTTAATTAAGGTTGGGGAAACGGCAACCTTAATGCCCACTTTTATTCCGACTAATGCACACAACAAAAATGTGAACTGGGAAAGCAGTGATACAAATGTGGCTACTGTAGATAATGGCAAAGTAACCGGAAAAGCAGTCGGTAGCACAATGATTAAGGTAATTACAGAGGATGGCGGGCGAAGTGCTCAATGTATAGTAACCGTAATTCAGCCCATAGAACCGGAGATGATATGGGTAGAGGGAGGAACATTTATGATGGGTTGTAACGATAACGATAATGAATGTCTGGGTCAGGAGTTCCCAAGACATGAGGTTACATTAAGCGGGTTTTACATTTCCAAGTATATGGTAACCCAAAAAGAATGGGAAGCCGCTATGGGAAGAGGAGGCTCTGCTGATTATTCGATAGGAGACGATTACCCTGCCTGGCATACAAATTGGAATAGCGTTCAAGAGTATATCAGCAGATTGAATGCTCATACCGGTAAAAATTACCGTTTGCCAACGGAAGCGGAGTGGGAATATGCAGCACGTGGAGGAAACAAAAGCAAGGGATATAAATATAGTGGCAGTGACAACATTGAGATGGTGGCGTGGTATAGTGGAAATTATGGGGCTCCTAATCCTAATCCTTTGCGTCCTGTTGGAAAAAAAATGCCAAATGAATTAGGGATTTACGATATGAGTGGTAATATGTGGGAGATCTGTAGCGATTATTGGGGTAGATATACAGATGAGCCACAAACAAACCCTATCGGACCGAATACAAACGCCAACGGCACTCGAGTAGTACGTGGTGGAGCCTTTTACAATGTTGATTTTCAGTGTAGAGTTACATACAGACTCAATGTTAACCCTGATCACCCCAGTTATGGTTTTCGGCTTGTACATCCAAAATAAGCGTGTAAGAGTATAGAATTTTTTTATTTTTACAATTTACTGCTTTACTCAAAAGCAAGCAGATGCCACAGATTAGACAATATTTTTTAAAAAATAACACACTATAAAATGAGTACAAAGCAATATTTATCAGCAATTTTAATCTTCATAACATTCTTTTCACTTCAGTTTTTCGCAAAAGCTCAAGACAACCGGGATACAATAAGAATAGTTAAAAATGTGATTGGTATGAGCTATTATCAAAATGATAAAATGCTGGATTTTAATCAATTGATGGATTTATCTAAAAAAAATGAAGCGGCGTATAAACTTATGAAAGAGGCTTACACTTTGCGTGTTGTAGGTATAGGCTTTAGTTCGATAGGTGGATTTTCTGTTGGTTTTTCGGCAGGATATGCTATAGGAAAAGCAATTAGTGGCAATATTGTCAATATGAAAGTTTTTCTTCCGTTTCTGGGAGCAGGCGCGGCCTTAATAGCTATTGGCATTGGTTTTGAAGTAGGAGCAAATAATAAAGCTAAAGAAGGAGTGGCTGTTTTTAACAATGCAATAAAACAAAAAAATAATGCGAATTTAAACTTAGGCTTTTCACCCAATGGGATGATGTTTAGATTGACTTTTTAACTTTATTAGAGACATTCCCGTTATCTTGGATACAATGTTGCAGAACTTTATGAAGTGGAAACAAAAGAAATTAATCAGGCTGTGAGAAACAATTTTGATAAATTTCCGAAAGATTACATTTTTGAAATTTCAAAAGAAGAACACGAATCTTTAAGGTCAAAATTTTTGACCTTAGAAAAACAAGGAAGAGGTAAGCATGTAAAATACTTACCTAAAGCATTTACGGAAAAAGGTTTGTATATGTTGGCAACTATCCCTGTTCGGCCGAGGTTGCAGTGCTGTTGTTCGGCGGCGGTTCTGACCGCCGTCGTGCTATCAGAACAGGTTCTACCTGTTTAACCAAAAAATAGAGCAACAAAATGTTACATAAATTTATCGTTAAATGATAAAATGAAAAGGTTACTCAATCAAACTGATTTACTGATTATTGTAAATTACGCATTGTAAGCGTAGCAAAGAACCTCGAACAAAAAATCTCACTTATCTGTGTTTATTTGAAAATTTTATGAATTTTTGCAGCTGAATAGTGAAAAGGTAAATTGAAAAATAATATAATCTATTAATAAAATGTATTGCATTATGACATAGAAACTTAAAAACAAAAACACTTGAGCTTTTTGCTCTTATTCTCTAACTAACGAAATCTGGTAAATTTCTCCTGAGGGTAAGTTTGCGGGAAGTTCACGTATGATGGCGTGAATTTTTCGTGTTTATTTAGGAGAAAAGGTTTACCAGAGCCTGTTAGTTAAAATAAGCAATCAAACGAAATGTATTCACGCTTTTTCGTTTGGTTGCATAAGAAAAAATAATTGAAACTAACGGCTCTTATGAAATATCGCAACATCCACATTGGCGAACTGATTAAACAAAAATTTGAAGAAAGCAAATTTTCAATTTCTGAATTTGCAATAGCCATTCAATGTTGCCGCACGAATGTTTACAATATTTTTAATGCAAAAAGTATTGATACAGACAAGCTTATATTGATTTCTAAGACGTTGGATTATAATTTTTTAAATGAGTATATGATGAGAGATTTATCTATAACTCATACGCAAATTGTTTTGGATATTGAGTTTAAAAATGGTGAATGCCGGGTGAGACAGATAAAAGATTCCGGTTAATCTGCGCATGTATTATATAGTTCAGAAGATCTAATTAACTTTATAAACTCCGAAGTCCGATAATTTCACGCACTTCACGCACTGTTTTGGCTGCACTTTCGCGCGCTTTCTCGGCGCCTTGTTTGGCTACCTTTCTCAAATAGTCGTCATTGCTACGTAGTTCCAATATTTTTTCATAAATCGGCGCTGTAAATGCGACCATATCCGTAGCCAACTGCTTTTTCATATCTCCATAGCGAATTTGGCACATGTTATATTGTTCTTCAAAAAACTGTAATGTTTCGGGCGCAGAAACGGCTTTCATTAATTGAAACAGATTTTCAATGGCTTGTGGTTTTTCCTGGTTGGGTTCCGTAGGACCTGAATCGCTCACCGCTTTCATTACTTTTTTGCGAATAGTTTCGGGATCATCAGAAAGGTATACGCAGGAAGCTTCGTTGTCGGATTTTGACATTTTGGTGGAGCCATCCAATCCCGGGATTTTCACCAATTCATTACCAAAATTATAAGCCACAGGCAATTTAAAATATTCGGTTTCGTAAATGTGATTAAATCGTTGTGCGAAATCACGGGTCATTTCCAAATGCTGTTCCTGATCTTTTCCTACCGGCACTTTGTCGGCATTATGAATAAGAATATCGGCGGCTTGCAAGACAGGGTAGGTGAGGAGTCCGGCATTTACATTATCGGGTTGGCGACGTACTTTTTCTTTAAAAGAGCTCACGCGTTGTAACTCTCCCATATAGGCTAACATATTAAGTAGCAAATACAACTCTGTAGTTTCCGGAAGATCGCTTTGCACGTATAATGTTGATTTTTCCGGATCTAAACCTGCCGCTAAATAATCCACCAATACATTTTTGATGTGCATATTAAGTTCCGATGCTTTAGGATGCGTGGTAAGCGAATGATAATCTGCGATAAAGAAGAAGCAATTGGCTTCATTTTGCATTTTAATAAAATTACGAAGGGCGCCGAAATAGTTGCCGAGGTGCAAAAAACCGGTGGGACGAATGCCGCTAACTACAATTTCCATAAATGTTCAAATGTTTAGATTAAAAAAGATTTGCAAAAGTACATGAAATTTTCAATAGTGATTAATGGGTTAATGATTAGTGATTAATGGAATAATATACTTTCGCGAAGTCATTTTCAATAAAAAATCTGTTATGAAAAACATACTATTCTCTATCTTCTTGATGATTTTTATCCCTATTACAGCAAATAGCCAGGCCATGTGGGCACTTATTTTTGGCGACAAAATGAACACAGATCAAATTAAACTCGGACTGTTACTTGGCGGTACGACCAGTTATTTTACGAAAGCTCAAACAGTGGCTTTCCGCCCCAATATAGCATTTGCAATAGGCGCTTATGTGGATGTAAAAATTGACAAAAGGGGTAAGTGGCATTTGCAAAACTATTTGCTTTTCAAAGCGCCCAAAGGTGCAGCGGGTCTTGATGTAAATTACGAATCATTCCCCGTTGACCCTTCTATTTTGGAAAATATGGATATGATAAAACGAAGTCTTACCTATATACAACTCACACCGATAATGCGCTATTGTTTTAATCCTGAATGGAATATAGGAATTGGTCCTTATGGAGGATTATTGATGATTGCTCGAGATACATATTCTGCGAAAGAGGATAGGGGTGCACTGACACATAGAGTTAGAATGTGGAGAAATTTTGTACCTATAGATTTTGGACTTGCCTTTGATGTACAATATCGGCTTCTTAAAGGAGAAGGAATTCAAATCAATTTGCGTTATGAACAGGGGTTGATAAACATTTACAAAAAAAGCACGGGCATGTACGACTTGAATATGGCATTTCAATTAGGTGTTGGTATTCCGATTAAGAGCACCAAGGCGCCAAAAGAAGGAAAAGAAGTAAAGGAGGAAAAGATGCCGAAAGAGCCTAAAAGTTCGAAGAAAAAAGAATCATCATAATTTTTCATTAACGAAGCCTCGCAGAGGCGATACTTTAATTAACCGTAGATACAGGAATTAAAAATAACAATCCCGTTTTCCACCATCAATCGCCTTTAGTTCTTCCGTAATTTTTTCTTTAGCTTTGGTATCAGGCATTTGGTTAATCATTTTTTCTATTAAGGCAAGTCCTTTTTTGCGGGTTTCTTCGCCGGCAAAATCATACAAATATTCTTTAAAAGAGAATAGAGCATTGGGTAAACAAAACTGCTTAATTAATCCCGGTTTCGCCAAATCCATGAAATCGGCGCCAATTCTTCCGTGGCGGTAGCAGCCGGTGCAAAACGACGGAATATAGCCGCAATCAATCATGCCGGAGATTACCTCTTCCAATGAGCGGTGGTCGCCCAATGCAAACTGGCTTCCTGACTTATCGGCTACATGGCTGTAAGCGCCCGGGTTCGTTCTTGAACCTGCTGAAATTTGGCTGATACCGTAGTTAAACAACTCTGTACGCAGTTCGTCACTTTCTCTTGTGCTCAAAATAATGCCGGTGTAAGGTAATGCAATGCGAATAATGGCGATAATTTTCTTAAAGTCGTCGTCTGAAACTTTGTGAGGAATATGGTCGGGTAGGGGAGCCCCCTCGGCGGGTTCTATTCTCGGAAAGCTAATGGTATGCGGTCCGCAACCGAATTTCGTTTCCAAATCTTTGGCATGCTCCATCAAAGCCAAAATTTCGAAGCGATAATCGGCTAAACCGAACAAAACGCCTAATCCAACATCCGCTATGCCGGCTTCCATAGCGCGGTGCATCACATTTAAACGGTATAAATAATCACTTTTCGGTGTGTCTTCCGGATGATATTCTTTATATAAAACAGGATCATAAGTTTCTTGGAAACAAACATATGTGCCGATTTTCTCTTTTGCAAGTTGACAAAATTCTTCGATCGTCATGGGTGCTAATTCCACATTAATTCTTCTAATATTGTCTTTACCCATATGTATGGAATATATTCTCCGAATCGCTTCACACACGTAGTTAATGTCATTTTTGGGAGATTCGCCGCAAATTAACAAAATGCGCTTGTGCCCATCTTTTAACAGCATCCGTGCTTCCTGTTCAATTTCATCCATGTTCAATATTTTGCGTACCAAATGTTTGTTGGCACGACGAAACGCGCAATACACGCAGTTGTTTACGCACGCATTTCCGGTATATAACGGAGCAAAAAGCACCAACCGTTTGCCGTAAATCTCTTCTTTTACATATTTTGCAACCTCCATAATTTGCTTGATTTTTTCCGGATCTTGCACTTGGAGCAATACGGCTACTTCTTCTAAATCAAGCCCTTTTAATTGATGTGCTTTTTGTAAAATAATCTCTAATTCTTCGGCGGAAGGTTCGTCCCCTTCCAACAGGCGAAACAGTTTTTCGCGATTGATGGTAAATAAGTTGCTCATGGCAATGCTGTTTAATTATGAATGCAAATTAACATGAAATTTCTTATTTATCCACCCATTCTCGAAAAGATGAAGTATTGTTTTGGCTCGTTTTAAGATATTTTTCGTAGCCTTTCATTTTAATTGCCAAAATATTTTTGGTATAACGTTCGATTTTTTCGAGATGTTTTTTGCTAATAAGCTCACTACGGTTAATTCTGAAAAAATCCGCAGGATCAAGTTGTGTTTCTATTTCTTTTAAAGTAGATTCGTTCAATACATGTTTCTTGCCGGATATATCGAACACAAAAACAACTCCTTCATTGGCTTCAAAAAATGTAATATTTTCAGTCTCTATAAAATAAATTCTCTGATAGGTGTTCACAGTAAATCGTTTCTTGTAAGATTTATCTGCGAAGTTACGCTCCATCAGTTTGGTTAAATTAATCAGTAATTTATTTTCTTCAGAACTGGAATTTCTGAATAGCAAAAACTTATTCCAGGCTTTTTGAAAGCGCTCTCTTGAAAAAGGTTTTAGAAGATATTCTATGCCGTTACTTTCAAATGCGTCCATCCAAAACTGATCGTAGGCTGTGGTGAAAATAATCGGACAGGTAACAGAGATTTGATTATAGATTTCAAACGCATTTCCGTCTAACAATTCAATATCGGAAAAAATCAAATCTACTGTTGAATTTGTAAGAAAATCTACAGCCTTTTCCACTGTGTCAATTTCAGCAATAATTTTAATAGGTGTATTTAATTTATCGAGAAATCTTTTCAATTTTTTTCTCGCCGGTATTTCGTCTTCTATGATCAATATTTTTATCATTGTTCTTGTGTAGGGATTATTGGAATGATTACAGTAAAATTTTTATCGGATTTTTCAATTTCAATTTGATCGTTACTCAATAAAGCATATTGTTCTTTCAGGTTATTCAATGCTCTTCCCGACGTATGCTTTGTATATTGTTTAGGTATGATATTGTTAGATACGATTATCTTTTCATCTATATATATTACGATATGAACAGGTTTTAGTTCTGTTCCTAAATTATGATTAACGGCGTTTTCTACCAACAATTGTAAGGTAAGCGGAACAATTTCGCCCTTGATATTTTTACTTTCAATTTTTAGTTGATAAGCATTTTCATATTTGTGCTTGATCAGGTTGAAATACTTTTCTGCAAAAGTTAACTCTTCGCTTATCGGAACTATTTTTTTATCTGAAACTTGTAAAACATACCGGTAAATTTCTGCGAACTCATTTAAAAAATCCGATGCTTTGCATTTGTCTTCCTCAATTAATTGATCTAAAATGTTTAGGTTATTGAACAAAAAATGAGGATTCAACTGTGTTTTAAGCTGATTGATTTTGCTTTCAGAAAGCGCCTGATTGTATATTGCTAATTGTTCTTGTTGTTTTTTATTCTTTTTGTAATAATGGTATGTCAGAAAAAAGCCGCCATAGATAATGCCATTCAATAGGTTTGAAAGTATGACAAGGATATTGTCTAACCCGCCAAAGTTTTTTTCGATAGTACCATAAATAAGTGCAACAACAAACATTATTGTTATTGTCACCGACACATACACGAGAAGTGAAGCACTAAATATTTTCAACATCTCCTTTGTATTGAAAACGGCAGATTTCTGCCAGCGTTTGATAAAAAAAGCAATAATCAAAAACAAAATGCATACTGAAACAAATATAACGATAGGACCATCGAGATCAAAAATATGCCTGTTTATTACTCCTCGTACCGCAATTCGCGTGTCAATGGTTTGAACATAAGCAAACAGGAATATAAAGAGTAAAAAGTATTGATTGCGTTTTACTTTGGTCAGAATATTTTTCATTAGATGCTATTATAAATTGCATAAAAGTAGTCCTGCAAAAATACAGGACTACTTTTAAAAATGATTAATTCGTTTATTTTTCAGGGAACGTGGCAATAATATTTCCTTTTTCATCAAGAAAATCTAATTTGGCGTTGTTTTCCTCGTTCACATAAAACATCGCTCTGGGTACTCCTTTATCATCAAACAGGAACAATCCTTTCTGTTCCGGCGTGTTTCCGAGCATCACACGGGGAGCATTACCACCAAAATAGCCTTGCTCTCTATATTCTTTAAATCTTCTTTTCGCCTCTTCAGGATCTGTTTTTTCCAATTCTTGTAGTTCAAACATTTTAAGTTGACATTCTTTTGGCGAACGGTCCTGTAAAACAAGACCACTGGCTACAAATCTTTGGTCACCTTGTTGATAATCTCCAGTGATCAATTGCAGTACCTGATCTCCATTATACTGGTCATAAGTTAGGGAAAGTCCCTGTTCATGCCCGTCAGCATTTTTCTGTCCATTGTAAATAAAACCACCAGACTCCATGCCATCTTTATTGAAAAACAACATTCCCGAGAAGTCTTTTCTCTCTGAGTTGGTTGGTCTGCCGTTGATCTTGTCATCGCCTGTTGGAAAACGATCTGTATTTGTGATGATCAGTTTAATTGTTCCGTCTTTTTCTACAATATTAATTCTTTCAACATCAATTTCGCCGAATTTCTGGTTTTCATTTTTTTTGAATGAAACGATTAAAAAAATCATTCCGATTACCGTTGCAATAGCAAAGGTTCTTAAAAATACTAATTCTTTGTTCATTTTGTTCATTTTTTTTGTTTTAATTGTTAAACATTTGATGATGCAAAACTACTTGAAGTATTTTTTTGTACAATAAGAAAAAAATGAATGCAGGAAAAAAACGAATAGGCTAAGGAAATTTTCGGTTTAAAACAAAACCAATTAAATTACTCTTTCTTTTTCGCACAAAACGCCCAAATAAAAACAAAAACCCACAATGCTATTGTCCAACCGCCAAAAAGATTTATCAAAAATATTAAAAATGTTGCCGTAGAATTCCTGCCCGATGCTATGATGGTCGGCAAGAAATAAATAAACAAAGCAACGATGCCGAGTAAGATAAGAAGAACTATTCCCATTTTTATTCGTTTTTAATGTCCGCTTTGTTGCTCGTTTACTTTTTGTCCACAGTATGGGCAAACCACCCAAAGATTTTCTAATTGGCTAAAGCAATTACCACAAGTGATTATTTTCTCAACCATCGACTTGATCGGATTTGTTGTCCGAACTGTAAATGCTTCCGGAATTTCTTTCAAAAAACTCGATTCGCTCCCTTTTTCAGTAATCAGAAAAAGTTTGTCCTTGGCTCTTGTAATGGCAACATAAAATAATCGCCGTTCCTCTTCCATAAGCAAATCATGATTTGCTTTTTTAATCACCTGAAATATTCTATCTTCAAGCCAAATATCGGGAAAACCGCCACTTCCTTCTGTTAAACCAATAATAAAAACAACTTTCGATTCAAGCCCTTTTGCCGCGTGAATGGTTTTACTTTGAATACGAATGTTTTCATTTTTGAACTTAAAAAAGTATGGCGCAAACATTTTGCTTCTTCTGTATAGAAACAAGATTTCGTCATTGTTTACGCCGTCCTCTAGTAACCCTCGAATTCTGTCTAAACAGAACTGTACATTTTCTTCTTCGCTGTTTCCCGAATAAACCACAATCTTGTGCTCCGATTTTTTTGAGGCATGAATATCTTTTTCAACCTTGAATTTGTTATGTTTTATAACTTCATTGCTAGCACCCACTATATTTTGGGTACTGCGGTAATTCAAATTGAGTTTTATTGTCCTGGCATTTGCAAAGTGTTTTTCAAACTCAATAATGTAGCTCACATTTGAACCTCTGAAACCATAAATACTTTGCCAGTCGTCGCCTACGCAAAAAAGTTGCGTATTATCTGTGAGTAGCAATTTAATTAACTCAACTTGCAAATTATTAACATCTTGAAACTCATCAACTAAAATATATTGAAATTTTTCTTTGTATTTATTGGCAATATCGGCATGATTTTGAAACAAGGAAGTGCACCGTGAAATCAAGTCGTTAAAATCAAGATAAGATTTGTCAATGCAATAATGAATATATTTTTTGACGATTGGAATTGCCAACTCGTAAAAATTCCTTACCCTTTCGTGTTGGTCTTTCTTTGCGTTTTCAAAAACCGTATCAATGTTAATATTTTCAACTTTAATCATGTCTGTTATTCGCATGATTTGTTGAACAAAATCTTTTACATCTTCATGATAACCATTAAATTCTTCTTTGAAATTAATTGAAATGGTTTTGTGGTAATCAGAGGGCAAACGATTTTTCACAATCTTGTCAAGTGTGTGATTGAACAAAGCAGAATCTTTAGTCATGCTTTCAAAAGTTTTCACTAATAATAAATTGCCTTTTTGAAATTGTTCTTCTTTGTTCTTAGTTGAGTAACTTTTGTCGCTGATATGTTCAATGTATAGATTAGCTTCGGGAATATAAAAATCGGGATGAAACGAAAAATCTTTTACATTTAATAAAGGCTCATATTCGTATTTAATGTTGTGGCGATAAAACCAGTCGGCAATAAATTGTTCTGATTTGGAACGAACTTTTGTTCCGTCAAGTGTTGTAAAATACTTTCCGTCTTTTGGCAAAAATTTGAGGTCGGTTTTTTTTAAATGAATTTTGTCAATGATGTAATCCAAAATATAGCGTTTTAGTTGCAGTAAGTATTCGGCGTCTTCACATTGCTCAATCAAAAGTTTATGTATGACCTCAAAAACGGTTTCAGGCGCTACGTGTTTAAAAAGCTCATCCTCTTCATCCCGTTTTTCATCGCCAATAATTCGGAATTTGTTATCAAATTCATTTACACCACAATTACGCAAAATAGAGTAACAAAAAGAATGAAAGGTTCTTACTGTTAATCCATCAATCCATTTATATTTTTTCTGTTGAATATACCTTTCTTTGTCTTTATCATCTTTACTTAGTTTCTTGTCAAAAAGCTGTCTTTCATATTCTCCACTTGCGTCTGCCGAAATGATAAGTCTGTCTATCATTTCGTTTGTTGCATTTTTGGTAAAAGTAATGGCAAGTATGTTTGAGGGGCTAACGCCTTTTTCTTCAATAAGGTAGATTAGTTTTTGCAGAAGAGTCTTCGTTTTACCAGAACCGGCGCCGGCAAGAACCAAAAGTCGTTTATCTTCACTAATAACGGCGTTATGTTGATTGTTGTTTAGACCTGTTAAATTAGTTTTAGTTGTATTTTCCAAGTTCGGATTCATTTGCTTGTTAGTTTTTATTTTCTTCTAATTAATTTTACTCAACATATCAACGTGTAATTAACACTTCGTCCACCTTCCTCTTCTTGTTTCAAAATGCCTTTTTTAATTAAGTCTTTAATATCGCGCAAAGCCGTATCTGTAGAACATTTTGTTATTTTTGCCCACTTTGAAGAAGTGAGTTTTCCGTAAAAATCGTCAAATAGTTTATTAATCATCAAACGCTGACGTTCATTTATTTGAACGTTTTTATGTTTCTCCCAGAACGCTGCTTTTCGCAAGACATTCTGCATACTTATTTCCGTTTCCTGCAAGGCGTATTTCAAACAATTCAGAAACCAAATGAGCCATTCTGTGATATCCTTGCTGTGCTGTGACTTTTTGAGAATAGCATAATATGCGTTACGTTCAGCAAGTATTTGTTTCGACAAACTGTAAAAGCGTTCCGTAGAGTTTTCACTACGTGCAAGTAGCATATCGGAAATTGCCCGTGTAATTCGTCCGTTTCCGTCATCAAATGGGTGAATAATGATAAACCAAAAATGTGCAATAGCAGATTTTAGTACACTGTCAATTACTATTTTATCATCATTTAACCACAAAAGAAATCTATCCATTTCCGCTTTTACATCTTTTGCAGCCACGGCTTCGTAATGTATTTTTTCCTTTCCCATTGCACCTGAAATCACTTGCATTTCTCCGGCGCGGTATTGTGCAATCTCAATTTTATACATTCCACTGTAACCTGTTGGAAAAAGCGCTGCGTGCCAGCCAAATAGACGTTCTTCCGTAAGTGGAGTTTGATAGTTCTGTGTAGCATCAAGCATCATTTCAACAACGCCTTCTACATTGCGAGATGAAGGAACAAGCCCTGCTGTGTTTATCCCCAGATGCCGGGCAATAGAGGAACGAACTTGTTCATAATTCAGTTTTTCACCTTCAATTTCTGACGATTTGAGTACATCAAGCGTAAGCATTTCAAGATTTTTTTCTTCTTTCGAAGCAAAGCCAAGTGAATGAATCTGTCCTAAAATCTTGCCTTGTAAAAGACGAACTTCACCTAATGCTGCACTCACAACTGCATTTTGCCAACTAAAATCAGTCCAGTTTTCGTATTGATAAATGTATTTAGCCATATTAAAAATAATCTTGCAGCAAAAATACAAAATATTTTCCGTATTTTTGCGGTGAATAATGAGATTTTTTGCCGCACTCTTTTAAATTGCCGCAATCACCCTCTCCACCTGCTCATCCGTCAAACCATAATACACCGGCAAACTAATCTCCCGCGCATAATTATCATAGGCCACCGGAAAATCTAAAATATTATATCCACAATTTTTATAAAAGCTCAGCATGGGAAGTGGAATAAAATGAACATTCACCGAAATATTCTTCATGGCAATTTGTTGGATGATGGCATCACGTTCTTTTTCGGTAATGTTTTTTATACGTAAAGGATAAACATGATAAGAGGATGTTTTTGTATCAGTTTCATAAACAGGAACTTCAAAACGTTCGTCTTTGGAAAAAAACTTCGTATATTTGTCAAAAATATGTTTTCGTCTTATTAACATGTCATCTTCATAACGTTCTAACTCAACCAAGCCTATGGCGGCGAGAATGTCGGTCATATTGCATTTGTATCCGGCTTCACAAACATCGTAGCGCCAACTCCCGATTTGTGTTTTAGCTAACGCATCCTTACTTTGTCCATGTAGTGATTTTATGCATAACTGTTTGTAAATATCTTCGAGATTAAATGGAGCAGGTAAATTCAAACAGATAGCGCCTCCTTCGGCGGTAGTGAGGTTTTTTACGGCATGGAATGAAAAAACGGTGATATCGGTTAAAGATCCGGTACGGTTGCCCTTGTAAGTAGCGCCAATAGAATGCGCCGCATCTGAAAGAATTAAAATACGACCCAACAGCTCTTGCTCCAAAGTATGTGGCGTAAATTGGTGTCTAATATTTTCATTGTTTACTAATTGATTCAGTTCATCATAATCGCAAGGAAAGCCTGCAAAATCCACAGGAATAATTACTTTCGTTTTTTCCGTAATCGCTTTTTCAATGTTTTGAATGTTAATATTAAAATCATTGGCATTTACATCTACCATTACGGGTTTGGCGCCGCAATGCACCACCACATTTGCCGTAGCGCAATAAGTGTATGCCGGCACAATCACTTCGTCGCCTTCTTGCACACCGAACCAACGCAATATGAGTTCCAATCCTGCGGAAGCTGAGTTTAGACACACTACTTTTTCAACTCCAACATATTGTGCAATACGTTTTTCAAATTCTTTAACACGGGGACCCGTAGTAATCCATCCTGATTTCAGCGTAGCCGTAACCTCGGCAATGGTTTTGTCGTCAATGCGTGGAGGGGAAAAAGGGATGGGAGGTAAATTATTAGACATCATCTATTTATAACTTATAACCTATCTTCTATCATTTGCTGCACATCTCTATGCTCCGGATAATCTAACGAATAATGCAGCCCTCGACTCTCTTTTCTATCAATGGCATTATGAATGATAAGATACCCCACATTAATCATGTTGCGCAGTTCGCAAATTTCAGGAATAAGGATCGATTTTTTGTATAACTCTTCAGTTTCTTTATATAATAAATATAAACGATCTAATGCTCTTTGTAAACGGAGATTAGAGCGTACAATGCCCACATAGTTAGACATAATTGCTTTTAACTCTTTTTTGGATTGGGTAATCAAAATCATTTCTTCATTCAATACAGTACCGGAAGTGTCCCATTCGGGAACTTCATGGCAATAATGAATGTTTTTAAATTTTTCTACAGCTTTTAAACATGCTCTGTGTGAAAACACTAATGCTTCCAATAAAGAGTTGGATGCCAATCTGTTTGCGCCATGTAGTCCGGTAGAAGCACATTCTCCCGAGGCATAAAGGTTGTGGATAGTGGTTTCGCCCCAATCGTTGGTAGTAATGCCGCCGCACGAATAATGGGCTGCAGGAACCACTGGAATCATATCTTTGGTAATATCAACGCCAATGCTCAAACATTTGGCATAAATATTGGGGAAATGCTCAAAAATCTCGTTTTTCTTAATCTTTGTGGCATCTAACCAAACATATTCTTTTCCGCTTAGTTTCATTTCGTTGTCAATAGCGCGCGCTGTAATGTCTCTGGGAGCGAGTGAGCCGCGAGGGTCATATTTTTGCATAAACTCATTGCCATTTTTATCTTTCAGAACAGCTCCTGCACCACGTAATGCTTCTGTAATCAGGAATGATGGCGATTCTTTAGGATTATATAAAGAAGTAGGATGAAACTGTACAAATTCCATCCCACGTACTTGTCCTTTAGCGCGATATACCATAGCGATACCATCTCCTGTGCATACTAACGGATTGGTAGTATTACTGTAAACCGTACCAATTCCGCCCGTTGCCATCATAGTAACTCTTGATAAAACTGTACGTACTTTTTTCTGATGCGGATCGTAAATGTAAGCTCCGTAACAAATTAAATTAGAGCTTCTTCTACTTACTTCAATGCCGAGGTGGTGCTGTGTGATAATCTCAATGGTAAAATGATTCTCTAAAATTTCGATATTTTCATTCTGCTGTGCAGCTAAGAATAATTTTTGTTGAATCTCTTTGCCGGTCATATCCTTGTGATGCAACACACGATATTCCGAATGTCCGCCCTCTTTGGCAAGGGAAAATTTTCCCGATTTGGTTTTATCGAAATTAACCCCCCATTCTATCAATTCCATTACACGTTCGGTTGATTCTCTTATCGTTAACTCTACGATTTTTCGGTCTGAGAGTTCATCTCCCGCAGCGATTGTATCCTGAATATGTTTTTCGTAAGTATCCGGGTGGTACAGAACTGCCGCAATTCCTCCTTGTGCGTATTGGGTTGCCGTATCATTGATTTGAGATTTGGTAACTACACACACTTTTCCGAAGTTTGCAGCTTTTAAAGCGAAACTCAAACCGGCAATTCCGGAACCAATTACTAAAAAGTCAACAGTTTTACGCATGGTATTTTATAGATTGAGTATGTAATAATAGCTATTGATTTTCAAGCTTTCTATTTCGTAGTACTCTTAAATTATTACCAATACTCATTAGAAATATGTTTTTAAAATTTTGCCCGCGAAAATACTATTTTTTTATACTTTCGCACTTTTAGATTTTTAAAAACATAAAAATGAAAAGATTATTTACCACTATGCTACTCTGCTGCATGGCAACCATTTTAGCAGCTCAAACTACTATTATTAACAAACAAGTAAAAGATTTTCCGGATGTGTACGATTTAAGTACACCGCTGAATGCAGGAATTACAATATATCATTTATTTACCATTAACGGAGATGCAACTCTATGGCGTAGTACAAGTTCATATATGAATCCTACTAGTCATGAGAAAGGTAAGGTTCATAACAGAATCATTGAAGAAGATGTTAAAATGCAGCGATTGAATGACACCATCAAAGAGATGATTGTTTACAAGGATTCAATAGCTCGTTTGATAATTAAAATAAACAACTCTAACCGTTATTCTATTTGGGATTTAGTTTTTGAAGACGGCAAGTGGTTATATTTACATGATAATGGAGGTGGATGGGCACTTGAAAATTGGCGGGAACATTTTCATACTTATGCACCTGATTGGTTAAATCAACTTCGTCGTTCACTTGAAGTGCGAACAGTTTCTACCGACACCTTAGCGTTTGTGAATTATGTAAAGCAGCACGGCGCTGAACCTAAAGATTTTTTATTAGAAGCGTTGGCGAACCATCCGCTTGTTATTTATGGAGAAATTCATCGTCGTAAAATTTCATGGGATTTGTTGTCAAGTGTTTTGTCCGATCCGCGTTTTCCTGAAATTGTAGGAACTATTTTTGTAGAAATGCCTGCATATCAACAGGAAGAATTTGACAGGTTTTATGCCTCAAAAGAGATGGATGTAGAAATTCTGTTAGATATAATGCGTTCTGTCCAAACAACAGGCTGGGTAGATAAAGGCGAATATGAATTTTTGATAAACTTATGGAAATTAAACCAAATGCTGCCTGCCGACAAGAAAATCAAGGTAGTACCTACCGATGAACAACTACCTTGGAAGTTTATTAAGACACAAGAAGATTTCGAAAAATATGACGAAAGTCTTATTGACCGGAATACCCGCATGGCAGATGTTATTGAACATACTATGAAAACAAAAACAGATAAACGGAATAGTTTGTTTATTACAGGATATATGCATGCCCATAAATCGCATGTTCCGGGAGGATATTCTTCTGCAGAAGGGCAAGAACCTGCTTTAACCGCCGGCGCACAATTAGTACAACGTTTCTCTGACAAAGATGTATTTACTATTCTTCAACATGTACCATGGATGACTAATACCAGAGGTGCTTTTGGATTAGTGCGTCAAGGACTTTTTGATTATATATTTGAAATAAATGAGGGTAAACCAATAGCTTTTTATTTAGATGGTAGCCCTTTCGGAGCAGAGCCTTTTGATGCTGATTTCGATATGAGTTTTGATAATAAAGCAGGAAACTATGCAGACAACTTTGATGGATATATCTTTCTTCAACCATTAAGAGATGAAGATGCGGATTATATGTTTTATGATATTTGGAGTGACAAATTTATAGATGAAGTAAAACGTCGACTTACTTTTATAAACCGAGATATAAACAGGTGGTTTGGCATTGAAGGAGAGGTAACTAAAGAAAAGATAATCGAAACTTATAAAGAATATGAAGGCAAAAAACGGTGGAGCTATTTGTTTGAATAGGTAAAACCAAAAATTTGGCAAGATTAATACAAATTATCAGATTAATCTTGCCAAATTAGAGTTGTCAAAGTTCTATAAATGAATTTTTTATAAAACGTGATACGGTTTCAAAATCTCTTTTCCGACTTCAACCGCTTTAATATTTTCAGGAATTAATCCATGATGGCGTGTAGGTAGTGATTTTTCCAATCCTTTTTTCAAAAACTCATCGGTTACCAAAGGCTTAATCTTTAAGAAACCACCCAATACAATCATATTAAACAATTTGGCAATACCAATTTCTGATGCTTTATCGGTAGCCGCCACTTGATAAATGTTAATGTCTTTACGTGTGGGGTGCGCAGTGATTCCATTCGGATCGTAAATAAGCAATCCGCCCGGTTTCACCGTTTTTTCAAACTTATCCATGGAAGGTTGATTCAGAATAATCGCCGTGTCAAATTGGTTTAAGCATGGGGAGCTAATGCGCTCATCGCTAATAATAACGGTAACATTTGAAGTGCCTCCGCGCATTTCCGGACCGTAAGAAGGCATCCAGCTTACTTCTTTATTTTGCATAATACCGGAGTAAGCCAAAATTTTTCCCATAGAAAGAACGCCTTGTCCGCCAAAACCTGCTATAATAATTTCTTCAGTCATAACTTATTGTTTATTCGTTTATTTATTATTTTTTAAATCACCAAGTGGGTAGAAAGGTAACATATTTTCTTCCAACCATTCATTAGCTTTTGTTGGAGGAAGTTTCCAACCCGAATTGCAGTTAGAAACGATTTCTACAAAAGAAACACCTTGATTTAGTTTTTGGTTTTCAAACGCTTGACGAATCGCTTTTTTACATTTACGTGCCAATATAGGCGTATGAACCGCTTGTCTGGTTACATAAAGCGCTCCCGGAAGCTGTGCAATAAGTTCCGTAATTTTCAACGGATTACCCATCGATTGCAAATCACGTCCGTAAGGAGAGGTTGATGTTTTCATGTTTTCCAACGTGGTGGGTGCCATTTGACCGCCGGTCATACCGTAAATTCCGTTATTTACGAAAATCATGGTCATATTTTCGCCACGGTTGCACGCATGAATCGTTTCTGCGGTTCCAATCGCTGCCAAGTCACCGTCGCCTTGATAGGTAAATACAAAATGATTCGGATAAAGGCGTTTTACGGCAGTTCCCACTGCGGGAGCACGTCCGTGTGCTGCCTCAATGAAATCTACATCAAAATAATTGTATGCCAAAACGGCACAACCCACCGGCGCTATACCAATGGTTTTATCTTGAATGTCCATCTCTTCAACTACTTCTGCAATCAAGCGATGAATCAATCCATGTCCGCAACCCGGACAATAATGCATCACGGTATCCGTAAGCACCGGAGTCTTTTTATAGACCAAATTTTCGGGTTTAATGATTTCTTCTCTTGTCATAATTTATGTTTTATTTTTTGATTTTTATTTCGTTGGGGCGCAAAATTTTGCGCCCTTACATTGATTTTTGGGTTAAAAATTCTTCAATGCCTCTAATATTTCGCTTGGGGTTGGGATAATGCCACCAAAACGTCCATAATGTTTCACGGGCACTTTGCATTCAACTGCCAGTTTCACGTCCTCAACCATTTGTCCGGCGCTCATTTCTACGCTTAAAACGCCTTTGGCTTTTGTGCCAATTTCGTGAATAATTTTAGATGGGAAGGGCCACAAGGTGATCGGGCGAATAAGCCCAACTTTGATGCCTTCGGCACGTGCCAATTCTATCACTTTTTGACAAATACGCGCAGATGAACCGTATGCTACCAAAACGTATTCCGCATCTTCGCATTGGAAAGTTTCGTAACGTACCTCGTTAGCTTCACATTCTTTATATTTTGCTTGCAAACGTATATTTAATTTTTCCTGTTCCGTGGATTGTAAGTGCAATGAAGTAATAATGTTGTGTCCTCTTGTTTTAGGTTTGCCTGTAGCTGCCCATGGATAAGTTTTGGCAATATACTCATCCGTCCAGCGTGGTTTGTGTTCACCTACTTCCACTTTTTCCATTACCTGTCCGATAATACCGTCGGAAAGAATCATTACAGGATTTCTGTATTTGAATGCCAAATCAAAACCAAGCTCAACAAAATCGTACATTTCTTGCACGGAAGCCGGTGCTAAAGTAATTAAGCGATAGTCGCCATGTCCGCCACCTTTAACAGATTGAAAATAATCGGCTTGCGAAGGTTGGATGGTTCCCAATCCGGGACCACCGCGTACTACGTTTACGCACAATGCAGGGAGTTCTGCTCCCGCAATATAGGAAAGCCCTTCTTGCATCAAGCTCACACCCGGGCTTGAAGAAGTAGTCATTACCTTTTTACCCACAGCAGCACCACCATACACCATGTTGATAGATGCCACTTCACTTTCTGCTTGCAACACTACCATGCCGGTTTTTTCGTATGGGCTTTCCAGCATTAAATGTTCCAATATCTCCGATTGCGGCGTAATGGGATAACCAAAATAGCCATCACAACCACAGCGAATTGCACCTTCCGCAATCGCTTCGTTCCCTTTTAATAATTTTAGTTCTTTCATAATTTTTTATGATTTATTTTACGATTAATTTTTTTGCTTCTTTGCCTATTTTTACGATATAAAAACCTTTGGTAAGGTTTGAAATATCTATTTGCGTTTTTTCATTGTAAAGTTGCACTGTTTTCAAAAGCAACCCCTGAACATCATAAACTTGAGCGGTTACTCCGCTATAGGTTAAATCCGAAGGAGATAATATAATCTCGAAATATTGAGTGGCCGGATTAGGCTGAATAGAAAAGAAAACATTCGTTTTTTTATTTTCATTTATTCCAAGACAGCCAAAATGAACTTCAATAGTGTGATTTGCTGTTACATTTTCAAAAGTATACTCTATCCGATATTTTTCTTCTTCATTTTGTGGGTCAAAAACAGGTACGCCATCAACATAAATTTCTGAAATAAAGGAATTCATATCATTGCATGGCTCAGCCTGAATAATAAAAGTTTGATTTGTATTTTCTAAAACCCCAATCTCTCCCTCAGGATCAATGTTTCCACAACCATTATTACCACAAAGAGTAAAGATTACTGATGCCGTAATGGTATAATAAACAGGCGGAGTAGGATCCCATTTTGCATAAAGTATAATATTTTCATCAATTGCAATAGATTGGGTATCTGTATACTCAACCTCTCCATCATGAGTAAGCGCCCAACCTGCAAAAATTCTTTCTTCAAATGTAAAATCATTTTCACGTAAATTTTGTTCTACTTCGGCTTCAAACATTTGCGGTAACATTTTACCTTCTCCTCCATTAGGATGAAAAGCAACTCCATAAAACTGTGTAGTTCCATGATTATAGGTAAAAGAAACCTTGTTGCCGGTTACCGTAATGTCGGTAATAGATAAATTGGTTATTATGGTTCCATCGGTTAAAGTAGGCTTTGGATTTGTAGTGGCGTCGAATGTAGTTCTTCCGTCCGGACCGAAGTGAGCTATATTTAGGTCGCCATTATTAGATGGATAATTCGCATTGGGCCTGAAAATAAAGACTTCATCAAATTCTGTTGACCCATTATATCCTGCATTTCCACTCCATCTCGTATCAATTCTATAAATCAACATTCCGGCCACGTCTCCATACCAAAAGTTTTCAAATGGGTCGTTAGAATTTCTATATTCCAGTACGAAAAATTGTTGCGAGTTATCGGTGGGAATTTTATAGCTTACAAAACCGGTTCCGTTACCAATAGAATTGAGCGTGTATTTTCCGGGTTGAATTACAGTAGGTTCGTTCAACCAATTACCATACTTCTGTTTTGCCCAAGCTCCCGATTGTTGTGGCGGATTTGGATTAGACTCCATGATATCCCAATTGCCGCAAGGCGACCCACCATGGTAATAGTGATAGAAGTCCGGATAACTCAAAGTGTGTTGCATCTCATGACATAGAACCGCATTATTAAAATATCCCGCCTCCGTAATGAAGTTATAGTCCCAAACCCGTTTGCCATGAATGGCTGCATATTCTGAGTATAACGCCCACCGATGAGGCCAAATCAAATCAGCCCAATTATCATCCACACCTTTTACAATAAAACAAACATTATCTACATAATTCGGATTAACATTATTAATTGTTAAATCCGCAGGAACCATATCGGCAATATACTCAATTGCTCTTTTTAGCAACTTATGCTCCCGTTCGGTGCGTTGCCAATCATGATACCCGTTAGGATTAGTAACCTCATGATAAGGTTGGTAATAACTTCGTGGATAAATATCCTGATAGGATAATACTAAACTACCTTCCGGTTGTGGATAAAAGTGAGACGGAATGTTTAATTTTCCATAAGAGGCAGTTTGAAAATAGTTAATCATTGAATTATAACCCGGAGTTTGGTTATTAAAGATGTTTTCAAACGTTGATATCGGTGCAGTTATATCTTCTTCATCCGAAAATCTGATAAAAACCACCAAATTATTTATTGTACCGTGATTTTTACTTTCATTTTTAGCACGTGGAATATCTTCATAATTAAACCAGGCAGCTCTTCTTGCCTGATATGCTTCATTGGATATGGTAACATTAGGTTGAAGCCCCTTTGTTGTAGGATTAACACTGCCTGCCACAAATTGCGACGGAATGATTTTATCTCCATCATACATAGCATACACATAATAACCTTCATCATTTTGAACGATGGTGTAGCCATTAGCATCATGAAGGTAGTTGTAAAATTCATCTCCCGAAGCATAGCAATGAAACGTATCCCCATTTGGCTGCACTACCGTTACAGGGATATTTTTGAGAGGTGCAGCATTAACATCAGGCATTGCAAAACAGAATAATAATAAGATGATGAGATGATGTGATAATGTGATGATTGTTTTTCGATTTATTGAGCACTTCATAATTATAATTTATTTAACGATTAATTTCTTTGCCTCTTTGTTTATTTTTACAATATAAAAACCTTTAGCAAGACTTGAAATGTCTATTTGAGTTTTCTCGTTGTAAAGTTGTTCCGTTTTCAAAAGCATCCCTTGAACATCAAAAATTTGTACAGTAATGCCTTTAGCAGTAAGTTCTGACGGAGATAGTAATATTTCTACAAAATTAGTAGTAGGATTGGGTTGCAAAGCGAAATTGTCCGCTTTTCTATTCTCATTTATTCCAACACCACTCCAAATCGCATAAAGAATAATATCTTCATTTATTGCAATAGATTGCGTATCCGTATATTCAACTTCTCCATCCTGATCGCGCGACCAGCCCAAAAAAGTTTTTCCTTGAAATTTAAAATTATTTTTGGACAATTTTTGGATAGAATCAACTTCGAAGAACTGCTGTGCCATTGTACCCGTACCTCCATTTGGGTGAAAATCAACCTTATAAAACTGTGTTTCCCTATAAGTAAAAGATAGTTGTCCGCGTGTAATAGAAATATTCTCAATAGAAAAATTTGTTACAATGGTTCCATCGGTTAAGGTGGGTTTTGGATTCGTTGTTGCATTGAATTTATTTCTACCGCTTTGACCAAAGTGCGCTCGATTCAGGTTGCCATTACTGAATGGATAATTCGCATTGGGTCTGAAAATAAAGACCTCATCAAATTCCGTTGTTCCGTTATAACCTGCATTACCGCTATATTTTGTGTCAATTCTATAAATCAATATTCCGTTTACATTACCATAGTCAAAATTTTCAAATGGATCGCTAGAATTTCTACATTCTAAAACAAAAAATTGTTGCGGGTCGTCCGTAGGAATTTTATAACTCACAATACCGGTTCCGTTCCCCACAGAATTAAGCGTATAGGTTCCGGGGTCAAATAGGGCAGGCTCGTCAAGCCAATTGCCATATTTCCATTTCGCATAAGCGCCTGATTGTTGCGGTGGATTTGGACTAGACTCCATAATATCCCAATTTCCTACTGGCGATCCCTCATGATAATAGTGATAAAAATCGGGATAGCTTAAAGTGTGTTGCATCTCATGACATAATACCGCATTGTTAAAGTAACCTGCCTCGGTAATAAAGTTGTAGTCCCAAACCCGTTTACCATGAATGGCTGCATATTCTGAGTATAAAACCCAACGATGAGGCCAAATCAAATTTGCCCAACCGTCGTCCCAACCTTTTACTATAAAACAAACATTATCCACATAGCCCGGATTAACATTATCAAGATCTAAGTCTGTAGGCACCATATCGGCAATATATTCAACGGCTCTCATCAGCAATTGGTGTTCCCGCCTGGTACGTTCACTACTATGATCACCTCCCGGATATCCGTTAGGGTTAGTAACCTCATGATAAGGTTGGTAATAACTTCTTGGGTAAATATCCTGATAGGATAACACAAAATCACCCTCTGGTTGTGGAAAAAAATGAGATGGAATGTTTAATTTTCCGTAAGAAGCGGTTTGAAAATAATTGATCATAGAATTATAACCCGAAGTTTGGTTATTAAAGATATTTTCAAACTTTGATATGGGCGATGTAATATCGCTTTCATCCGAAAATCTAATAAAAACCACCAAATTATTGATGATACCTTGATTTTTATTTGGATTTTTAGGCCGTGAGATATCTTCGTAATTGAACCAAGCAGCTCTTCTTGCTTGATATTCTTCATTAGAAATGGCAACGTTGGGTTGAAGACCCTTTGCTACAGGATCCACCTTGCCGGCTACAAATTGCGACGGAATGATGTGAGCTCCGTCATACATAGCATACATATAATATCCTGCATCATTTTGAATGATGGTAAAGCCATTTTTATCGTGAAGATAGTTGTAAAATTCATCTCCTGAGGCATAGCAATGTAATGTTTCACCATTGGGTTGTACTACCGTTACAGGAATATTTTTCAGGGGTGCAGCATGGAGATGGGTAGCTGCGAAGAAAAATATTGCTAATAATGAAATGATTAGATAACGAGATAATGAAATGATTGTTTTCATAATTTCTAAACTTTTGCACGATATACTTCGATGATGCCGTCGGGACAAACCACTGCGCAATTAGCGCATCCGATACAATCATCATTAATTAATTCTAAGAAATTGTATCCTTTTTTGTTCACCTTTTTAGATCGGGCGATACAACTGTTTGGACAACCGGGGATACAAACACCGCATCCTTTGCAGTGTTCTGTGTCAATCACTAAAGTTCCTTTAAATGCCATAGTTTCAATTTTTAATGTTATTAATTATGTTGAATTTAAACTAAAATACGCCATTATTAATAATGGGCTGCGAAGATATATTTTTTTGAGGTATAATCTATTTTTGAAAAAAAACGGAAAAATTGAGAAAAAGTATTTTTTTCCTTGCTTTTCTAAAAAAATACTATTATTTTGCGCTATCAAAATGATATCATAATGAAACAAAAAATCTAACCAATTAAATATAATGTAATATGGAAAAAAAAGAAAAACTTATTTCAGGATTAAATGGATTTGGCATGCTTACCATTTTTATCCTTGTATCTATTGCTGGTATTTTAATACCTACACTTATGCAGATTCATTTACCCGAAAGTCCCGGGGAAAAATGGTGGTCGCTTCTTTTGACTGTTGCCTCATGCTTTATGATGGCTGGTTTTTCAATCATTAAACCCAATGAGGCTTTAGTCGTTACTTTTTTTGGAAAATATCAAGGAACCTGTATTGATAACGGGTTTTTCTACTTCAATCCTTTTACGCTACGCACGCGTATTTCTGTTCGTGCGCGCAATGTGAACGGCGATCCGATTAAGGTAAACGACAAAATGGGAAATCCCATCATGATTGGCATTGTATTGGTATGGAAAGTGGAAGATACTTTTAAAGCCTCTTTTGATGTGGATAATTATGTAATGTTTGTTGATGTGCAAAGCGAAGCCGCCGTGCGGAACTTGGCGGGTTCCTATCCTTATGATAATCTGGAAGACGAACATGCCGAAATTACGTTACGTGGTGGTGGTGTGGAAGTAAATAATATGCTAGAAGCTGCCTTAACGGAGCGTCTTGCCATCGCAGGAATCAAGGTTATAGAGGCGCGTATCAGTAACTTGGCATATGCTCCGGAGATTGCCGGCGCGATGTTGCAGCGCCAACAAGCTACAGCCATTGTAGCAGCCCGTTATAAAATTGTAGAGGGCGCGGTAAGTATGGTAGAGTTGGCACTAAAGCAATTATCGGAAAAGAAAGTCATTGAATTAGACGATGAAAAGAAAGCCGCTATGGCGAGTAATTTGATGGTGGTGTTAACCGCAGATCGCGCAGCTACACCTGTGGTGAATGCCGGAACGCTTTATAGTTAATATGGCAACCGAAAAGAAATCATTTATTATTAGAATTGATGCGGAAACATTGGCAGCCGTTGAAAAATGGGCTGCCGATGAATTCCGTAGTATTAACGGACAGATAGAGTGGATTTTATCTGAGGCGCTCAAAAAGGCAAAACGAAATCCACGCCATTTGCAGGAAGATAAGGCTTCGGAAGAGTAAAATATTATTTTTGCGAAAAATTAAAACATGATTAATTCTTCTTTCGCAAAAAAAAGCTTGCTATTGGCAAGCATAATTACTTTATGCGTAGCTGCTATTTCTCAATCTGTTACGCAATCTTGGTCAGGATACTTAAAAACCACCACAACCGATTCCCTCAAACTCGTCCTCCATCTCCAATTTGAGAACGAAATACTGACAGGCATAACCATGGATTCTCCTGAGCAGCTTGCATATAATATTAAAGCCTCAAAATTTTCGCTGCAAAATGATACCTTGCAAGCTGCCATCAAGGGTTTGGGTGCTTCTTATACCGGGGTTTTTCAAAGCGAAGGTTTTATTTCAGGAACATTTTCGCAAGCCGGTAAAAAATATGCTTTAAATTTGACGCCTGCGCAGCCGGAAATATTTAACCGTCCGCAAGAACCCCGACCGCCATATCCTTATTTAGAAGAGGAGATTAATATGAACGATCATAAAGGACATCCCAACATTAAAGGCACGTTAACATTGCCTGAAAATGAAAAAATTAAAGCTACCGTTATTATCATTAGCGGTTCAGGTTGGCAAGATCGGGATGGGGAAACAAGTGGAAAACTTTTGAAACATAAACCCTATCAAGTAATTGCCGATTATTTAACACGCAACGAATACGCTGTGTACCGCTATGATGACCTTCCTTCAAAAGTTTTTGCACAATCTACTACTTTTGACTTTGCCAATGATATACAAGCGATTGTAAAATATTTTCAAGCAGATGAGCGCACTAAAAACCAACCGATTGGATTGATAGGGCATAGTGAAGGCGGATTAGTTGCATTTATTGCTGCTGCTAATAATCCTTCTATTGATTTCATCATTTCATTGGCGGGACCCAGTGAAAAAACGAGTAATTGGCTTTTATTTCAGAATGAGAAAATTTACAGAGCTGTAGGCGCTACAGATTTTGAAATTGAAAATTTTTTGGCGCCGCGAAAGAAAATTTTCAAATTACTTGAAAAAGAAAAAGATAGAAAAAAGGCAAGTGCAAAATTTGAAAAAATAACAGCAGAATACAACAAAAAATGGAATAATGATGAAAAGCAAAACTATGCTTTTACTACTAAAGATATTGTGGCTTTTGCGCAACTCATCAATAGTCCATGGTTTTTTACTATAATGAAAATAGAGCCAACTCGGTATATCAAGAAAATTAAATCTCCTGTACTTGCTCTGCATGGTGAAAAAGATGCACAAGGAGATTACCGCACCAACTTGGCACTGATTAGTAAGCATTTACCAAAAAATACACCTCGCAAAATAGAATCCGTTCCTAACATAAACCATATACTTCAAACCTGTGAAATAGGCAACATAAACGAATATGTTAAAATAGAGGAAACCGTTTCTCCTGTAGTTTTAGAGAATATTCTGCTATGGTTAAATTCGTTGAAGTAAGGAAAAACAATCCCCTCCAAATTTTGGAGGGGTGCCCGAAGGGTGGGGTGGTTTAATCTATTTATTCGGGTTAAAAATCTCAAAACTACTATCCGAATAAAAAAACACAATTTTAATTACCGTTCGGTCAGAGTAGGGTAGTTCATTCACTTTTTCCGGAGCTTTTACAGAAACCGGAGGAGTTACGGTTATCGTTTTCTCCACTTCACGAGAATCGAATATTTGCTCATTATTATTTTTTTCTACTACTACAGGCGATTCTCCGATAATTGCATTTGTTGTGGATGGTTCATCAAATAACTCCGGCTCAGGGTGCCTTTGTAATCTTTTTTCATTTTGTATTTTAAGCTCCCATTCCTTTTCTTCATTGTTACGAAACATTTGCCCCACGCCCATAATTAGCCACTCGGTCTTAATATCAGGATAGCAGTGCAAAATCTTCTTAGCTAGATCTAAACTGGGCTGATTTCTCCCCGAAAAAAGATGTGTTAAATTCGAACGATTGATTCCGATTTGCTCAGCAAATGCAGCAGGAGTTAATTGATAATACTCCATAATTTGTTTAATTCTTTCAACCATAGTTTCCTTAAAGTTATAATTGTAAAATACAACACTATTACATCTGTGCAAAAATATATTTTATATTTTCACTTTTGTAATTGTTAATAAAATTATTATTTTAAAAATACAATAATAAATATAATTAACTCATTTATAGAAATATAAATAAATAATACTATTTTAATAGAATTGTTGAAAACTTTTGCTTGAAAATATTGTATCAATATTCAAATAAACAATATAATAATATTAATAATCAGCTAATTATAAAAACAACTATTATAAAATCAATATAATTTTGAATGAAATCGAGAAGTTACAACGATAAACTACAAAATTGAAACTTTTGTAAACTAATACAGAGAGTTGCGAATTGTAAACACACGGAAGTGGTATACAATTGTAAACTTTTAATTTTGTAAACTATCGAGATTTGTATATTTCCATAAAAAATTATACTACCACCCATAAAATGAAATCTAAGATTGTTCGTTTACACTTTGACTTAAAATTTTTATTTATGGATATAACCATCTTATGGGCGGACGATGAAATTGAATTATTGAAGCCACACATCATTTTTCTTCAAAACAAAGGATACAAAGTAATTCCTGTAGTAAGCGGCAACGAAGCCCTTGAAGTTTTAGAAAACCAAATCGTGGATATTGTTTTCTTGGATGAAAACATGCCCGGATTGAGCGGAATTGATACCTTAAAACGTATGAAAGCAATCAACCAGCACGTTCCTATTGTGATGATTACGAAGAGTGAAGAGGAGAATATTATGGAAGATGCTATTGGCGGAAATATTGCCGATTATTTGATTAAACCTGTAAATCCTAACCAAATTTTGTTGTGCTTAAAAAAGAATATCGACAACAAAAAATTGATTAACGAGAAAAGTACGATTGCTTATCAACAAGCTTTTCGTGAAATTTCAATGAAAATTTCCGATAAACTTTCATTAGAAGAGTGGGAAAAATTATATAAAGAACTTGTTTATTGGGAATTAGAATTAGAAAAAATTGAAGATGCCGGTGTGGCAGATATTCTGGCGGATCAAAAAACAGAAGCCAACACCTGTTTTAGTAAACATGTAATACGTAATTATCAGGGTTGGTTGTTGGGGAATGGTTTAGAAAAACCGTTACTTTCTCATACCATATTGAAAGAAAAGCTCTTTCCTTCTATTAAAAATTCTCCCATATTTTTATTTGTGATTGATAACTTGCGTTATGATCAGTGGAAAACACTCCAGCCGCTTATTAGTGAATATTATCGCACCGATTCGGAAGATATGTATTATAGTATTCTTCCTACGGCAACGCATTATTCGAGAAATGCACTTTTTGCAGGACTTATGCCCGGAGAAATTGCTAAAAAATATCCCAACATGTGGTTGAATGAAAACGATGAAGGCGGAAAAAACCAATTTGAACAACCTTTATTAGGTGAATACTTAAAACGTTACGGAAAAAACGTAAAATATTCATTTTCTAAAATTTTGAATGTAGATTTTGGAAAAAAAGTATTGGATAATATGCATCAATTAATGCAGAATCCATTAAATGTCATCGTATTCAATTTTATAGATATGCTTTCGCATGCACGCATGGAGGTGGATTTGATTCGCGAACTTGCCGATAACGAAAAATCTTTCCGTAGTGTTACCAAATCCTGGTTTGAAAATTCAACACTATTGGATATGATTAAATATTTAGCTGCTAATAAGGTACCTATTTTTATTACTACCGACCACGGCACCATAAAAATTACCAAGCCTATAAAAGTAATTGGAGATAAATTTATTAATGCCAATTTGCGATACAAAGTGGGTAGAACAATGGATTATCCTGCAAATCAGGTATATGAGGTAAAAAATCCTGAAGATATTTTCTTACCCAAAGAAGGTGTAACCCATCGCTTTATTTTTGCTACAGGATCAGATTTTTTCGCTTATCCCAATAATTACAATCATTATGTAAATCATTATAAGAATACATTCCAACATGGTGGTATTTCGTTGGAAGAGATGATGTTGCCGTTTGTGAAGTTATTGCCTAAATAATTGATTGATATTTTAGAACTCTGATAACTCTGATTTGGCATGGTTAACCTGATGTCCACATGAAAAAATCAGAGAAAATCTGCTCAATCAGTGTCATCAGAGTTCAATATTATTTGTTATTTAAACGCGAAATTGAATGTACTATTTGGTTCTATCTCAAAAGCCTCTTGCTCATGACGCATAATGCGCAATGGACGTTCTCCTCTTAAAGTAATTTTATCATTTTCAACCCAAAGCGCAGTACCTTCACGCAAACCTGCTACAGTAATTTGAGGATTTACCGCCAAAAATTCATTAAGCCTATCTTGGCGCGTTTCACCGCCATGGCGTACAGCATCATTGATTTCCTCCGGATATGGATCAAGGTAATGCGGATTGATTTGGAAAGGTACAAAGTCGAAACATTGAAAACTTTTGGGCATGATGATAGGCATATCATTGGTGGTACGCAAAGTAGGACAAGCTACATTAGAACCTGCGCTCCAACCCAAAAAGGGAGTTCCTTCCAATACTTTTCTACGTACCGGTTCAATTAATTCTTGAGCATGAATTTCATATACCAAATGGAAGGTACTACCGCCTCCCACCATAAGCACATCAGCTTGATTTACTGCTTCAACAGGATCTTTTGCTTTATGAATAGATTGCACTTGAAGTCCGTGTTGTGCAAAAATTCCTACCACACGATCTGTATAGGCGTCGTAGCTTTCAGGATAGTTTTTTCCCGCTATTTTTACGCCGGCATAAGGAAAAAATAGAATGTTTTTCTTCTCATTTTTCAAAAATTCCAGGATTAAAGGCATGCACCAGCCCAAGTAAGATTCTTTGTAATTAGTTGAATTGCTTAATAATAATAATTTCATGATAAAAAATTTTAGATGATGGGCAAAGATAGAGAAAAAATTCTATTTTTGCGTCCTCAAAATGAGAAACGTTCTTTGAAACGAGCCTTGGTGGTGGAATTGGTAGACACGCAGGACTTAAAATCCTGTGACCATTGCGGTCGTGCGGGTTCAAGTCCCGCCCGAGG
>Ga0209737_10000103_pt1 | contig 75623 bp, 67 predicted proteins | sample TergutCu122P3_FD_187284 | JGI IMG/M metagenome (GOLD analysis project Ga0209737, IMG submission 187284) | Cubitermes ugandensis P3 segment gut microbial communities from Kakamega Forest, Kenya - Cu122 P3 (SPAdes) (version 2) | ecosystem: Host-associated > Arthropoda: Insects > Digestive system... | reverse complement strand
AGAAACGGCTATTTATATCATGGTAGAGTAAAATCTTTAGCGGAAGCCGCGAGAGAAGGTGGTTTAATTTTCTAATTTAAGGAGAAACAGTTATGTCAAGTTTAAAAATTAAAAGAATAAAAGCAACCGATATCGAATTAAAAGATCGTTTAGTTGCAGTGAACAGAGTAACCAAAGTTACCAAAGGGGGACGTACATTCAGTTTCTCTGCTATTGTAGTGGTAGGTAATGAAAACGGAATCATTGGATTCGGTTTAGGAAAAGCGAAAGAGGTTTCCGCCGCCATTTCTAAAGGCATTGATGATGCGAAGAAAAACATCATTCGCGTGCCGGTTCATAAAGGAACTATTCCGCATGCTGCCGAAGGTAGATATTGCGGCTCATTGGTATTCATGAAACCCGCAGCGCCCGGTACCGGAGTTATTGCCGGTGGTGCAATGCGCGCCGTTTTTGAAACCGTAGGAATCAGCAACGTGTTGGCAAAATCGAAAGGCTCATCAAATCCGCACAGCGTAGTGAAAGCTACTATTAATGCGTTGGCGCAAATGCGCGATGCGTACAGTGTAGCGCAAGTGCGTGGCATTGGATTGGATAAAGTGTTTAACGGATAATGCAGTAAAGATTTTAAGCATCTTAAATAATAATTCTTTAAATGTAAAAATCATGAACGTAAAGTACACAAAAGACCACGAGTGGGTAAAATTAGAAGGCGAACACGCGCTTATAGGAATTACAGCTTTTGCAGCCGACCAATTGGGTGATATTGTTTTTATAGATGTTTACACAGTGGGCGAAACGCTTGAAAAAGAAGCCGTTTTCGGAACTATTGAAGCCGTTAAAACTGTTTCCGACCTACTCTTGCCTATGAGTGGCGAAGTTGCTGAATTTAACGAAGAATTGGAAGGCAATCCGGGATTAATCAATTCCGATCCTTTTGGCGCCGGTTGGATTATTAAAATTAAAATGTCTGATCCTGCCGAGTTTGACAAACTTCTTACTGAAGAGCAATATAAGGAATTTATAGGATAAAAAAATCACTTACCTCTTGACAAATCTTTTTTTCGGTTGTATATTTGCGGCTCGTAAATATGCAACCGAAAATTGTTGTATAAAGTAATGTTTCACTAAAAAAAATACTGTATGGAAAAGGAAAAAATGAATCTTGAAAAACTCAAAGTACTCAACTCAACGTTGGAAAAATTGGAAAAAACCTTCGGAAAAGGCGCCATTATGAAATTGGGCGAAAAACCTGCCGATAATATCGAAGTGATCTCTACCGGCTCTATTGGATTAGACGTTGCGCTCGGCGTAGGCGGATTTCCAAAAGGCAGAGTTATCGAAATTTATGGTCCCGAATCATCGGGAAAAACTACGCTGGCAATTCACGCCATTGCCGAAGCGCAAAAGAATGGTGGAATTGCTGCTTTTATTGATGCCGAACATGCGTTTGACAGATTTTACGCCGAAAAATTGGGTGTGAATACCGCAGAACTGTTGGTGGCACAGCCGGATAATGGCGAGCAAGCGCTTGAAATTGCCGACAACCTCATCCGTTCCGGAGCCATTGATATTATCGTTATTGACTCTGTGGCTGCCTTAACCCCCAAAAGCGAAATTGAAGGCGATATGGGAGAAAATAAAGTAGGATTGCAGGCGCGTTTAATGTCGCAAGCATTACGTAAGCTGACTGCAACTATAAGTAAAACAGGAAGTTGTTGTATTTTTATCAACCAACTTCGCGAAAAAATAGGCGTGATGTTTGGTAGTCCGGAAACTACTACCGGCGGAAACGCTTTGAAATTTTATTCTTCTGTACGTATTGACATTCGTCGCACTTCCCAAATTAAAGATGGCGAGGTGGCAGCCGGCAACCGCATAAAAGTGAAAGTGGTGAAAAACAAAGTAGCACCTCCCTTCCGCTTTGCCGAATTTGACATTATGTTTGGAGAAGGAATTTCCAAAATGGGCGAAATTATTGATATTGGCGTTGAAAAAGGAATTATCAAAAAAGCCGGCTCGTGGTTCTCTTATGAAGATACCAAATTAGGGCAAGGGCGCGATGCCGTAAAGCAGATGCTTGCCGACAATCCGGAGCTTGCTGCGGAATTGGAGAACAAGATTAGGGCTGTGTTATAAGAGAATGTAGGGGCGGAAAATCTTCCGCCCCCCAACAAAAAATATGAATGACGAAAAACAGATCCGTTCGGAATTACTACTTGGAAAAGAAGCAATGGAAAAGTTGCAACAAGCGCACGTATTAATCGTGGGCTTGGGCGGTGTAGGCGCTTATTGCGCCGAGCAACTTTGCCGCGCCGGTATCGGAGAGATGACCATTGTTGACGCTGATATTGTGGAATACTCCAACTTTAACCGGCAACTTTTAGCGTTGGAAAATACGGTAAAACGTCCCAAAAGCGAAGTGATGGCAGAGCGATTGCTCCAAATTAATCCGGAAATAAAACTACATGTTATTCAAGAGTTTGTGCGCGATGAAGGCACAGAGATATTGTTGGCGCGCGCCAATTACGATTATGTGATAGACGCCATAGATTCATTAGCCCCAAAAGTGTATCTGATTTATTTTGCTTTAAAAAGAAACCTCCGTGTAGTTTCTGCAATGGGCGCCGGCGGAAAAACAGATCCTTCGCTTGTAAAAACAGTGGATATAAAAAAAACCTATCAGTGCCGTTTGGCGCATGCGTTGCGTAAACGTTTGCATCGTTTGGGAGTAAAAAGTGGTTTTAAAGCGGTTTTCTCTCCGGAAATTGTGCCCGAAAGCGCTGTAGAGCTTGATCCAAATCCGGATATCAATAAATTATCGGTGGTGGGAACCGTTTCCTACATGCCCGCTGTTTTTGGATGTTTTATGGCAGCAGAAGTGATTAATGCCTTGGTGGAGTGAAGGAATAACGTAATTATTCCCTAATGATTAAAGGTATTTAGCTTAGAAGTAAACACTCATCCCATGCGGGATCCATCTCATAATAATAAGTAAGTATAGCCAATCCAATACCCGTTACACCTTCCAACAGTCCGTATTGATTTACCCACATGGGTTTACCATCCGGTACATGAAGAGTTTTAAAACCGGCTAAGCCGTCTTCAAATTTTGCCATCTTCAAGGTTTGATCAAACCAGTAATCTGCGGCATCTTTAAATTCCGGCAATTTTGTATTCCACCACATACGATAGAAAATATGCCCAATGCCGGCAGTACCATGACACAACCCTGCATCTTTAACAGAATTATCTTCCAAATTTCGTCTGTTTATGGCAGCAAACAAAAATATTTCCAAGGCTTTATTAATCCAAGCTTTTTCTCCCAAAGTTTCTCCTGCCTGATATAAAACGGAAACAATACCCAAATCGCCGTAGCACCATGCTAGACGGCTCTTTGAAATGGTTGGGCTACTTTCTAATGCAAGATTGGGAAAATAACTACCATATTTTTCTTTATCAATTTCTTGCGCAAGCATATACTGTACGGCTCCCCGCAACAACATTTCTGTTTTTGCTCTATCAATTCCATTTATTTTATACAGTTTTGATAAAATCGAAATAATACTCGACATACCATGAGATAGTGAAATATTATACCCCCATTTGCCAATTTGTTCACCCAAAAAAGAGCTCCACTTTATAGCTCCATCTTCTTGTTGGATACTTATTTTTTCTAAATCTTTTAAAAATGAATCTAATACGTAAAGCAACTCTTTTTTCTTTGCCACTCGTTTGGTAAAATAAAGTGCAATTCCCACACCGCCATGCAAGAAATCATAGTTATTTTTCAGCAGAAACTCTTTAAGTGTTTTTTCAAGAGCATTATCAAATTCATATAGAAATAGGTTTGTATCATAATCAATCATTTTTCTTTGGCTCAAGTATTCATATAACCAGCCTATTCCTGCTAACCCTTCGCAATGTGTAAAAATGAAATCCTCATTGCTAAGTTTTTCTTCCAAAAAATTGTGCAAATACGATAGCCAATTTTGCGATATTTTTTTATGCATATTTAATTTGCTGCAAAAGAGTATTTGTCCGCCAAGTCCTGATAATATGCCAATATCAGGAATAATTTCAGTTGTTAAAATTTGAGTTATTTCACCTATCTTTTTTTTCATAGTGTTCTTTAATATGAATACGTTAAATTTTACTAAAATACAACTCTGCAAAAATCTAAGCTGTTTCGTCAAAAACAACGCGAAACGCTAAAATCATAAAATTAACAAGATCTTTTATACAGAAAGACCTCTTTTCAGTCCTTCATCATGGCAATCACAAAAACCTTAATAAAATCAAGGCTCTAACGGATGTACCAAACGAAAACCGGCAGAAGACCTGCCAACAACATCAGGTTGCAATACTCCTCTAGCAAATACACAAGCGGCTCTTGCCTCGTTTATTATGGAACCTCCACGTATTATACGGAGAGACCCTGCGGCAGGCCCTGTGGGATTAGGCTGTGGCGCATCTGTATAACTACCATACCAATCCATGCACCATTCCCAAACATTCCCACTCATATCATAAATCCCTAATTCATTCGGATCTTTTCTACCCACAGGCTGGGTCCAATCGCCGATATTATTTTCTTTATACCAGCCTACAGCATAAGGATTATTACTGCCGCTGTACTTGAACCCTTTACTTTTGTGACCTCCGCGTGCGGCATATTCCCACTCTGCCTCTGTGGGTAAACGGTAATTTTTACTGGTAGCGGCATTTAGCTTGGCAATAAATACCTGTGCCTCATTCCAATTTACACTCTCAATAGGATATTCATCATTTTGACGTGAAGATCCCATAATTGCCCTCCACTCTTTTTGGGTTACCGGATATTTGGCAATATAAAAACCATCTAATGTTACTGTACGGGTTGGAAGTTCGCTATCCCTATCACAATCATCTTCAGTGCAGCCCATAATAAAATCTCCGCTCTCTACAAGTGCCATTTCCGGTTCTACTTTAATTATTGTTACCCTACAAGTTGCCGTAAACTTTCCATCTTCCGTGGTAATAGTAATAATTGCCTCGCCTTCGCCCTTTCCGGTTACCAGACTTTCTGCAAATATTGCCTCCGTACTAATGCCTTCTACAGCAACTATATTATTATTGCTCGTAGTCCAACTCACGGTTTTGTTGGTAGCAGAGTAAGGTATTATCTCTGCCTTTAAGGTTGTTGTTACTCCAACAGCGAGAAACAGAGTTTGTTTATCAAGTTTTACGCCCGTAACCGGTTCTTTTTTACATGCAACAACTACGGTTATTAATAATAACGCAGTTGTAATGAATTTGAAAAATTTTCTTTCCATAATAAATTATTTTAGCGTGCAAATATACATTTTTAAATATGATATGCTGTTTTTGTAAAAACGATGCTGTTCAAAAAAGGTTTGCCATTACTAACCTTTCTCACAATGTCCAGATAAATAGCCAACTATTTATCTAAGTATTTCGCATTAAACGTAAAATAACAAAGCACCTTTTGAACGGCATCAGCAAATTAACATGCAGCACCCAGAGCAGTAGCAGGAGGAAGCGGACAATCATCAGTCATATTTACTGGTTCGCAAATAAAGCAAGTAGGCTTAACTCTATAGTTACCATCGTAAGATAGAGTTACTCTACCATCCTCTGCTCCTCCGTAAACTTCACTCGGATTATTTAACCGTGCAATCGTTTGTTTGTTTAATTGTAATTTCTTCATAAATAATAAATTTTAAAAAATAGATTTATTTCCACTTTGCCGTAGCCCGTAGGAAATTCAGATCATTCTGATACGACAACTCTCGGTTCCTCATTTTAACTAAAACTACTTGCACATCGGCTATGAGCTACCCTACCTATGCAGATTGCAAGTTTGGTTTTTAACGGTGCGCCTGTTTTCCTCTTTTTTTGAGGCATTGCCTTAACTCGGCTTTTCTTTTATTGGCATGTTACGGTTAAAAAAGCAAAACTTGCCGGTTTTAATTTGCCCAAATTTAAGCGGTTGGGCAAACGCTTGTTGCAACGGTGCAAAGATAAAAATATTTTTAGTTATGACAAATAATTCCTTGCTTTTTTCTGTAAATTCCTTGCTTTTTTTTGTTTCCACAGGATAATATTTTATAAATTAGCATATTATGCATTACAAAAAAATCCACTTAGGCAAATTAATTCAAACATTTGTAAAAAAGAACAATATAAATAGCGCCGACCTCGCTCGTAAAGTTGGAAAAACACGGCAAAATATATATGACCTATACAAACGTGATGATATTGAAGTAAAATTATTTCTTGCAATTTCGGAAGCGCTACAACATAATTTTATGGATGAATTATATCTCTCAAATAAAAAAGATCCTGATTTGGATACTATTTTTGACACTCTTAAACTTTTAGTAGAAGAAAAACTAAAAGAAACTTTGAAAACATGAGAATAAGTTTAGAAAGAGTATTTGCCCGCCAAGTCCTGTTAATAAACCAATATCAGGAGTAATTTTAGTTGTTAAAATTTGATTATTTCACCTATCTTTTTTTCATTATGTTCTCTAAATATTATACGTTAAATTTTATAGAATACAACTCTGCAAAACTTGAAATGGACTCATTGAAAACGATGCAAAATGTTAAGAGAAAAGCCTTATAAGAGCAATAAAATTAACAAAGTTTTTCATGAAGGAAAGTAACTTTTCAATCCTTCTGTCCTTCAAACTTTCATCATAGCAATCCCGCAAATCTTAATAGAATCACGGTTCCAACGGATGTACCAAACGGAAGCCTACTCGCGAGGTTGAGATCCCATCAGGAAGCGCAAAATTTCGATACGATACAGTAAGAGCATATGAGGGATTGAAATAGCAACCACCACGAACTACACGATAAATACCCCATGTAGGTCCTTGAGGATTGGTTTGCGGAGCATCCGTATAATCACCAAACCAATCACTACACCATTCCCAAACATTCCCACTCATATCGTAAATACCTAATTCATTCGGTTCTTTTCCACCTACAGGCTGGGTTTGATTGCTATTGCCAAGATGCCAGCCTACTTTATCTACATCGTTACTACCGCTGTATTTGCTTTTGCTGCTTTTGTTGCCTCCCCGTGCGGCATACTCCCATTCTGCTTCTGTGGGTAAACGATACTTTTTACCAGTAAGTGTGTTTAATTTAGTAATGAACTCCTGTGCAAGGCTCCAACTTGCCGTAACAGGCAGGTTAGCTCCTCGGTACGCACTGGGATTATTACCCATAATCGCTTCCCACTCTTTTTGGGTTACAGGATATTTGGCTATATAAAAATCATCTAATGTTACTTCATGAATTGGGAATTGATCTCCCTCACAATAATCTCCTTGCTCATCGGTGCAGCCCATAATAAAAGTTCCTCTCTCTACAAGTACCATTTCCGGTTCTATTTTAACTACTGTTACTCTGCAAGTTGCCGTAAACTTTCCGTCCTTCGTAGTAACAGTAATGATTGCCTCGCCTTCACCTTTTCCGGTTACCAAGCCTTCTGCAAATGCCGTTACAGTGCTATTATTCTCTACAACAGCTACGTTACTATTGCTCGTAGTCCAACTCACGGTTCTATCGGTAGCGGAATAAGGAAATATCTCTGCCTTTAAAGTTGCCATCATACCAATAGTGAGAGATAAAGTTGATTTATCAAGTTTTACGCCCGTAACCGGTTCTTTATTACAAGCAGTAATTACAGCTATTAATAATAGCGCAATTGTAATGAGTTTGAAAAATTTTCTTTTCATAAAAAATGTTTTAGCATGCAAATTTTCATCACAGCAATCACAAAAACCTTAATAAAATCAAGGCTCTAACGGATGTACCAAACGAAAACCGGCAGAAGATCTGCTCTCAACATTAGGATTAAGTCTTCCTCGAGCAAATACACAAGCGGCTCTTGCGTTATTCTGGATACAACCTCCACGTATTACACGGAGAGTTCCTGTTAGAGGTCCTGTGGGATTAATCTGTGGCGCATCTTTATAATAATCAGAATTATACCAATCGAGGCACCATTCCCAAACATTGCCACTCATATCGTAAATGCCTAATTCGTTCGGATCTTTTCTACCCACAGGCTGGGTCCAGTCGCCGATGTTATTTTCTTTATACCAGCCTACAGCAGAAGGATTGTTACTGCCGCTGTACTTGAAGCCTTCACTTTTATGACCTCCGCGTGCGGCATATTCCCACTCTGCCTCTGTGGGTAAACGATATTTTTTACCGGTAGCGGCATTTAGCTTGGCAATAAATACCTGTGCCTCATTCCAGTTTACACTCTCAATAGGATATTCATCATCCTGACGTGGAGATCCCATAATTGCCCTCCATTCTCTTTGGGTTACCGGATATTTGGCAATATAGAAACCATCTAATGTTACTCGTCGAGTTGGAAGCTCGTTGGAGCTACAATTATCTCCTTGCTCATCGGTGCAGCCCATAATAAAATCTCCGCTCTCTACAAGTGCCATTTCCGGTTCTACTTTAATTACCGTTACCCTACAGGTTGCTGTAAATTTTCCATCTTCCGTGGTAACAGTAATAGTTGCCTCGCCTTCACCCTTTCCGGTTACCAGACTTTCTGCAAATATTGCCTCCGTACTAATGCCTTCTACAGCAACTATATTATTATTGCTCGTAGTCCAATTTACGGTTTTGTTGATAGCAGAGTGGGGTATTATCTCTGCCTTTAAGGTTGCCGTTGCTCCAACAGCGAGAAACAGAGTTTGTTTATCAAGTTTTACGCCCGTAACCGGCTCTTTATTACATGCAACAACTATGGTTATTAATAATAACACGGTTGTAATGAATTTGAAAAATTTTCTTTCCATAAAATAATAATTTTAGCGTGCAAATATATATTTTTAATATGATATGCTGTTTTTGTAAAAACGATGCTGTTCAAAAAGATTTCGCCATTGGGGGTTCTTCCACAATATCCGGATAAATAGCAAACTATTTATCCAGGTACTCTGCATTAAACGTGGAATAACAAAATACCTTTTTGAACAGCATCAGCAAATTAACATGCAGCACCAAAACCGCCGCTAGGAGCAGTAAAATCAGTGCAACCATCAGTTTCATTTATTGGGTTGCAAATAAAGCAAGTAGGCTTAACTCTATAGTTGCCATCGTAAGATAAAGGCACTTTACCATCCCCTGCTCCTCCGTAAATTCCGTCCGGATTATTTAACCGCGCAATCGTTTGTTTGTTTAATTGTAATTTTTTCATAACACATTGATTTTAAAAATAGATATTCATTTCCACTTTGCCGCAGCCCGCAGGAAGTTCATACCATTTTAATATGACAACTCTCGGTTTGCTCATTTTAACTAAAACCACTTACACATGGGCTATGAGCTACCCATCTGTGCAGGTTGCAAATTTTGTTTTTAACAGCGCGCCTATTCTCCTCTTTTTTGAGGCATTGCCTTAGCTCGGCTTTTCTTTTATTTGGCATGTTACGGCTAAAAAGCAAAACTTGCCGGTTTTAATTTGCCCAAATTTTAAGCGGTTGGGCAAACGTTTGTTGCAACGTTGCAAAAATAAAATTAATTTACTATAAACCAATGTTTTATATGGTCAATTTGACCGATTTTTATGGTCAAACTGACCGACTTTTTTTCTCTTGTAATTTTTTGGAATAATAAACAAAAAAATCTTCATCTAATGCATCTGCAATGTTAAAAAGTAAGTCAGGATTGATATAGCGCTTGCCTTTTAACATTTTACCTAAATTACTTTCATCGCAACTCACTTTTTTGGCAAGCCACACAATGCTTCTATCTTGTTCTTTTAATTTCTGATATATTAGTTCGCCTATATCAATTTTATTGCGCATTTATTTCTTATTTTATAGCAATAAGAAAAGCGTGAGATTGTTTCCTTATCTACTGTAGAGGCACCGCCAAGCACCCAAACTACTAATAAGTTTCTCACGCCGTTTCCGGCGTATTCACTTATTACCTCAGTAGTTTTATAATGTATTTTTAAATTGGCGGATTTTCTACAGTAAAAATATAAAGCTAAAACGCTTTTTCACAAACTATTAAACGCTTTTCTTATTTCATAATATGATTTTGGTTAATACATGCGGCAAAAATAGGAAAAAGAACATTATCCCGTTAGGGATGTAATTTTGGTAGAAAAATGATGACGAGAACAAATCCCTGCATGCCGTTAGGTATGCGACCAAATTGAATAATTGTTGCATACCTACGGCATGCAAAATTTACAATCTTGCCTTTTTTCTACCAAAATTACATCCCTAACGGGATAAAAAATAGAAAGAAGCGTAAAGATTCTTATATACTCGCTATTTTTGAGTGTTTTATAGCTGCGGAATATTAATGGTTTAGTGGGCCTGTAAAAATATAATAAGAACCACATTATAGCGTTTTCAATTTAAGGTTTAAGTTTCTACTATGAGCTTGGCAATCCAATCAAAAAAATCTCTTCTCCTTTCTGCCTTCGCGCTTTTCTCCCTTCTGCTTTTCCGCTTTTCCGCTTTCGCCCAAACTGATCCACCGATTCGCATCGAGTTAGAAAGCGCCAAAGACCAACAAGACTACAAGTTCGTTCCGCTCAACCGGCACGGCGTTGCCGTATTTTATCAAAGCGCAGTTTTAAGTATTGACACGGCGCAATGGATTTTTATTCACTACGATACAAATCTTGTAAAAACCGGTATTTATAAATTAAAACTGCCTAACTTGTGCCAATATTTGGCTGCCGATTTCTCGAATAACAAACTTTATCTGTTTTTGCAAAAACCTGCTTTTAAAAAAGACACATTGAGAAATTTTCTTTTGGAGTGGGACTTAATGACACAGGATTTTCAGCTTTTTGATTTACAAAATTATAAATTTCCCTACCTGTCTTCTATAAAAGTGGCAGATGATTATTTGTTTATTGTTGTAGATGAACAAAAAGCAAAGTCAATTATTTATTACAATTATAAAACACATGCCAAACAGGCAATACAATTTACGGAAGATGAGATTACTTCCATAGAATCGTTTTGTGTAGATCCGGTGGTAAAGAAAACATACTTCTGCATGTTTTTGAAAAACAAAAAAGGCTCACGTGCAGAGCTTTTTACCACCGATTATTCCGGAAATATAAAAGAGCGCGTTGCCTTTCCATTCTATGCGGATATGCAGTATAACTCAGCTAGGATAGCGCTTACCGGCAAAGATTCGCTGCTGATTGTAGGAGGGTACTCCTATGCAAAAGACAGAAAGCAAAAAGGCTGTTATTCAGGAATATATACTATGAAGTTTGCCAAAAACAAACTCTCCGATCTCAACACACATTCATTTGGAGCGCTGTTGGCGAAAGACTCCGAACTAAACACAAAACATTTGGAAGAAAGCAACTTAACGATGAGTGCACATGTTATGCAAAGCAACGGGCATATTTTTGCTATTACCGAACTGTTTTATCCTGAATATCAATATCGTTCTCCTGCTTCTTCTTATAGAGGTTTCGGACATTACGGATATGACCAACCTACCCGCACATTTTCAGGTTTTAGATTTCTAAATGCCTATATTTTAGAATTTAATGTTCAAGGTTTGCTGTTGAATGAATGGTTTTTCCCTGTTAACAATGTGCTAACACAGTCGTTTTATAATTTGGTAAAATTGCATCAGGATGAAGAAGGGAACACGTTATTTTATTATGTACATAATAATGAAATTGTATCGCAGTTTATGGATGGGCAGCGCATAATAGGAGCGCAAGCAACAATTCCGGTTGACTTAACATACAAAACAGATCTATTGGAATATAGCTCAAATGTTTCCATGCGGCATTGGTACGGCAACAACTTTTTGCTATCAGGCTATCAATATATTAAAAGCACCCAACGTGGGAAAGGGAAGCGTTATGTTTTCTTTTTAAACAAATTAATTTGCGAGTAAGCGATTACCGCACCAGTATCACCGATCCGGTATGAGAATACTTTCCTGACCTTTCGTTGAAACTGTAAGATATTCTAAACGCATAAATTCCCGAAGGGCAAGGTTCCCCTCGAAAAGTACCGTCCCAGCGACCTTGCGGGTTTTCATAATCGCCATAAACAGGTGGGAGTGTTGAACGATAAAGCTCTTGCCCCCAGCGGTTATAAACAATAAACAAATAATCATCTTCTGATGGGAATTGAAGTATGGGGTAAAAAGTTGTATTTTCAATGTTCGCACTTTGCGGATAAAAGGCATTAGGAAATATAACGTGTGGTTCGTGCTCTATCGTTAAAGTATTTGAATAACAATTATTTTCCGATTCTACTTGATACTTAATTGCAGCGCCGTCATGCATAAAAGGTTCAACATTTACATAAGCGCTGTTATTCTCACCTATCATGGTTAACCCGCTTGTAATTAGAATATTTCTACTATACACCACACGAAACAAATCGTACAATTCAGGATTAAAAGGTATGCTTACATGAGAAAAATAAATGCTATCCGTATATTTCTCCATACGTTTTCCATGTAAATAAATATTGGTGAGAACATTTGAAGTATCGTTAGTTTTACATCTATTATCGGCTACCACCATATAATAATAAAGCCCTGCTTTTACATTTATATCTTCATCTGTAAAACGATACGCATTTGTTGTGCTATATTCTAATGAATCAATTACTTTAAAAGACAAAGAATCTTTTGCCCAAACTTCCTTCCCGGGATGAGCTCTTAATAAGTATAATTTTTGAAAAGGTTCGGGAAAATTATCGGTTATTACATCAATTTCGATATATTTATCTTCTAATACGGATATGCAAGTAATGGTTACGGGAACAAGAGTATCTATTTCAAATCCGGTGGTATAGGTTACGATATTTGAAAAAGAACGCGCCGTGTCCATTCTGCCAATAGCCTGAATTACAAATTCATACAATGTGTCATTTTTTAAATATGGAGTCTCATAACGTATTTCTGTTACCGGATCAGTATTTCCGGAATGTGTTCCCATGATAGAATCCAAAAGAATAAAAGAGGTATCCATATTTTTTCTTTTATAAAATATGTAATAATCCAATGTGTCCATTCTGTTAACAGCGCTCGGATTCCATGAAAATTCAGCATACTGAATATACGGATTCCATGAAAGTAAAACTACATTAAAGCAACCGTTAACAGCCGCATCGGCTTTTAAAACCATATTATTTTTGGGTGCTGTTTTTCCACTGTTAAGCCATCCTATAGAATAATGATTACGAATTGCCAAATTTGCATTTTCATCTATCCATCTTAAAGTATCCGTATCCATTTTAACTTTATCAAACTCATGATAATTGTTTTGATTATCGCAATTATTGGTGCATTTATAGATGGTTACGCTATCTGCATTACTGTTATAAAGCCATGTAAGTGTAATTTTTTGTGAAGCCGTATCTACGGAAACGCTTTTTAATGTTAAGTCATTCTCTTGCGCATTTGTAACAAAATGAGAGAATAAAAAAACGAACAGCAATAACAAATAGGAGCGATACATAATTTTTTCAGGATGATTTAATTTTGCAAGAATAGAAAAAATATTTATTGTAACACTATTTTGAAGTTTTTATTTTCAAGATATGTATAAAACTCTGTTTATTATACACAGATGGATAGAAAAATTGTGATTTTTTGATAAAAAAAGTCGGGGTGAGAAGACTCGAACTTCCGACCACTTGCACCCCATGCAAGTACGCTAGCCAACTGCGCCACACCCCGATTTTAAGGCGACAAAAATATACTTTTTTGCTTATGCTTCACTCTTAAAAAATCTTGTATCTTTGTTAACTTTTTTACAAAGATATCATTTTAACGTATTTTATTAATAATCAAATTTATCTATACATGAAAAAATTTTTATCTATTTTCTTTTTTATCATTTTTATGACACATTTTCTTACATTGCATGCGAAACACATTTCCGATGCTACAAAAAATAAAGCAATTCAAACGCTTTCTCAAAATAGTAAAATTCCTAAAGAATTAATACAAAGAGGAGTAAGTCAAATAGCAATGCTGTGGAATGAGAAAGACGGCACCGAAACAGATTTTTATAATTTTTGTGTAGAAAATTTTATCAGAACTCCTGAAGAGAAAGAGCGACTTTTTTATCGTTTGGCAAATAATTTTGAAACTATTTTGGGACATAATAATCGAATTGCCATTGAACTATTGCGCCCTGTGCACGTAGCAGGATATGAGTCGCTGCCTATTGACGAACTGTTTGCGGCTTATAATGTGAATGCTCATTTTTCAGACGACATGTTTGCCAATAAAATTGCTTTTATCGTAGCATTGAATTTTCCTTATTTTACGCTGAATGAGAAAGAAGACAATGGGGAAAAATGGAGCGATCTTCATTGGGGGTACGTGCGCTTAGGCGATTACTTTTACTCTCGTGTACCGGCAGATCTGCAAAAAAACATTGCCATTGCTGCTGCTAATGCAGAAAATTATATTGCAAATTATAATATCCCAATGTGGTTAGTTACAGGTCAGGGTAATAACCACTATTGGGCATCCGGAACAAAATTGATCTCTCACTGGGGGCTTCGCGATGAGATTAAAGCCGCTTACGCCGATGCCGAAAATGGACTCATAAAACAACACATAATATACGGCATCATGAAAGCCATTATTGATCAGTCCATTCCAACTGAAATAATGGAGCAGGTAGATGGCTATACCTGGAAACCAATTTCAAACAAAGCATATTTGCAAAATATAGTTGAGATTGGAACCACTCCTGAACCTGATACAAGATACCAACACTTACTCAATCTCTTTAAAGCGGTAAGCGCTACCGATAAGTATTACACAGGAAATAGCACTTACCTTACAAGAAGATTTGAAAGCGAATTGGAAATGAAACTTGCCGACGTAGAAAAGCTTTTTATCTCCTTAGTTAGCGCACCGCAAGTAAAGCAAGTAGCGGAAATTATCTCTAAAAGATTAGGAAGAAAATTGCAACCTTTTGATATTTGGTACGATGGATTTAAAACGAGAAGCTCTATTGATCAGGAACAGTTAAATAAAGATGTTCATGCAAGATATCCTACCGTTGCTGCATTTCAAAATGATTTGCCCAATATTTTGGTAAAATTGGGCTTCACTCCTGAAAAAGCGAACGAAATTTGCAAATATATTCAAGTAGATCCATCGGTGGGTGCAGGGCATGCGTGGGGCGCAGAGATGAAAACCGATAAATCCATGTTGCGTACCCGTTTCGTAGATGGACTGGATTATAAAGGATATAATATTGGAATTCACGAATTTGGACATAATGTGGAACAAACCATTTCGTTGCACGATGTGCCTAATTATTTCTTAAGAGGTGTGCCAAACACTGCTTTTACCGAAGCATTGGCGTTTATATTCCAACAAAAAGATTTAGAACTATTAGATTATGAAAATAATGATGAACTGATAAATTATTTGAATACGCTTGATATTTTTTGGGGAACTTATGAAATTATGGGCGTTTCTTTAGTAGATATTAGAGTGTGGCAATGGATGTACCAAAATCCCAATACCAATGCAAGAGAATTAAAAGAAGCAGTAATAAGAATTGCAAAAGAGGTTTGGAATCAATATTATGCGCCTGTTTTTGGCATATCTGACCAACCCATTTTAGCCATTTATTCTCACATGATTAAAACGCCGTTGTATTTGTCGGCTTATCCCATTGGACATGTTATTGAATTTCAAATTGGCAATTATTTAGAAGGCAAAAATCTCGGAGATGAGGTTACCAGGATGTTTGCTATGGGAGGATTAACGCCCAAGCTTTGGATGGAGCGCGCCGTAGGCAATCAAATTAACACTACTGAGCTTTTAGCAAATACTCAAACAGCTATTAACAGAGTTAATGAAGCCATGAAAGCAACAAAGAAGACACGAAAAAAATAGTTTTTATGCACACAAAAATTGAAATTGCAGAAAATTGGCTTCCCCGGTATACGGGAACGGCTTTGCCCGATTTTGGTAAATATATCATTCTTACCAATTTCAAAAATTATATTACCAATTTTGCAGAAATTATGAATGCAGAAATCATGGGCATTGACAATCCCATGCAAAGCGCTACCAAAGACGGTATTACCATCATTAATTTCTCCATGGGAAGCGCCATGGCTGCCACAGTAATGGATTTGCTGACCGCCGTGAAGCCCAAAGCCGTACTTTTTCTCGGAAAAACGGGCGGTCTTAAAAATTACATCAATTTGGGCGACCTGCTACTTCCTATTGCTGCCATAAGGGGCGATGGAGCTTCTAACGACTACTTTCCGCCGGAGGTGCCTGCATTGCCTGCATTTAATCTGCAAAAAGCCATATCTTCTACTATAAGAGACTATAATAAAGACTATTGGACAGGCACGGTTTATACCACGAACCGCAGATTGTGGGAACACGATGAAAAGTTTAAAGAATATTTAAGAACCATAAGAGCTACCGCCATAGATATGGAAACAGCAACGCTCTTTTCCGTAGGATTTTATAACAGAATTCCCACAGGCGCGCTACTCATGATTTCCGACCAACCCATGCTTCCGGATGGCATCAAAACAGAAATAAGCGACAAGTTGGTTACCGAACAATTCTCTTTAGAACACCTTAAAATCGGCATTGATTCGTTGCGTCAATTAATCAATAAAGGGATGACGATAAAACACCTAAAATTCGATTATTACGAGTAATTTTGACAAAAAGTTACATCAAAGAATATTATAATTATGCTCATTTTTTAATTAAAAACCTGTTTTGTCAGGTTTTTTTAAAATTTTATTTTACTGGGAATAAATGAAATATGATTATTTGAGCCTTTTTTTTACGAAATATTAAGTTTGGCATTAAAGTTGTTATATATTTGCGGCGACATAATTAACCCAAAATAAATAGGAGGAACATTATCGGATAAATTTCTACTTTTTTTAATTTAGGAACAAAAAGAATGCTTATGAAATCGATCGTGTTATCCGACAATGAGTTAATTACTCGTTATGTTGCAGGTGATGAGGGTGCCCTCAAACAATTAATCAGCAGACATCAAAAAAAGGTTTTTTCGTACATCCTTATGTCAGTTAAAAATCGTGAATTAGCGGAGGATATTTTTCAAGACACCTTTATTAAGGTAATTAATACGCTTAAATCCGACAATTATAAGGAAGAAGGAAAGTTTTTACAATGGGTGATGCGTATTGCCAACAACCTTAAAATTGATTATTACCGGAAAGTGCAACGCATGCCTGTTTTTGAATCCAACAGCGATTTCAATATTTTTGATGTTTTAAACGGAACCGATCCTTCTGTTGAACAAAAAATTATCACAGAACAAATTTATAGCGATGTAAAAAACTTAGTGCAATATCTGCCCGAAGAACAACGTGAAGTATTAGAAATGCGCATTTATGATGACGTTAGCTTTAAAGATATTGCCGAAATCACCGGCGTAAGCATTAACACCGCATTGGGAAGAATGCGATATGCCTTGATTAATCTTAGAAAATTGATTAAAGAGAAAAATGTAATCATTTCATAATCAATAAATAGAATTTATTTTTATTGCTTTGCAATATTTCATTTTTGCAGGCGTTTTTGATATATTGAAAACGAATCATGACGCCTATGAATAAAGAATTAACGCTCTCCAAAAAAAAATCCAAGCTAAATTTGAATCAAGCTCCGAGCCGCGCACTGATTGAAACATTGATGAGTTACTCAAAATCACTTCAATTTGTGAATACTCCCATTGGAAAAATAGTGGTTGTAAACAATTAATTTTCAGAATATTAGAGCTGATTCAAAGTAAACATTTTATTGCTTTAAACAAAAAAAGGCTGCCTTAACTAAAGGCAGCCCTTGTTTTTGAGGAATATTTGATAAAATTATTCTTTTCCGCAAGCTTCTTTACCTTCTTTTTTGCAGCAACCTTCTTTTTCTCCTTTGCAGCAACCTTCTTTATCTTTGCATTTGTTTGCCATGTGTTGAAGTTTTAGATCAAGAATTTCTTTTTTAACGTCTAACTCAAGTTCTTCAAAAGCTTCCCATTTAGCTTTGTACTCAGCGCATTTAGCTTCTTTTTCAGGACACATTTCTTTCTTTTCGCCACACTCTTTTTTCTCTTCACATTTAGCTTTGCATGCATCTAAAAAAGCTTTCATTTCACTTACAAGAGTTTCACGCTCTTCTAAGGTTAGGTTTTCCCAGTTTTCCCAATTTTCAAACATCGCTGTTTGTTCAGGAGTTAATGCACAAGTTTCTTCAATAACTTCAACTGCTTGTTCAGTTTTAGTTCCTCCGCAAGAAACAAAAATTAGGCCAGCAATGGCCAATAACATCATAAGTTTTTTCATAATAAAATGGTTTAAATTAATAAATAAATGTTCTAACAATAAGCGGGGCAAAAGTATATAATAAAGTGTTTAAAGTAATGAGTTTAAGTTTTTTTAACTATTAAAGTTAAAGCATTTTCCATGTCGTTCATAATGAATGCAATACGTTAAATATTTGTGTAGCTTCAGCGCACTGTTTTACATCATGTACGCGCAAAATGGAAGTCCCTTTGTAAAGAGAAATTGTATTTAATGCAATAGTTCCGCATAATGATTCCGCAGGTGATGTTTTTAAAACGTGTTGAATCATAGATTTCCTTGAAATTCCTACTAAAATAGGAAAATTTAATATGGAGAAAGTTTCAAGATGTTTTATTAAATAATAATTCTGTTCTACTGTTTTACCAAATCCAAATCCGGGGTCAATTATAATATCTTTAACTCCTTTTAGAATAAGTTTTTCTATATTATTTCCAAAAAACGAAAGCATATTGGAAATCAGTTCTTTTGTTGAAAGAGGAGCGGAACGATTATTGTGAGTTAATATGTAGGGTACTTGATGTTTGCCAACTACATCAAACATCACCGGATCGGCGCCGCCCGAAACATCGTTAATTAGGGCTGCACCCTCTTGAATTGCCATATCTGCTACATGCGCTCGAAATGTATCCACCGAAATGTGCAACTCCGGAAAATGCGAAAGGATAAGGCGTAGATGTTTTTTAATTGCTTTAAGCTCCTGATTTTCATCTATATCAATAGCATTGGGTCGAGTAGAAACCGCACCCAAGTCTATAATGCTTGCCCCTTCTTCCACCATTTGTTCCACACGTTTTAAAACAGCAGTTTCTGAAACATAACTACCTCCATCAAAAAAGGAATCCTCGGTAATATTGAGGATTCCCATGATAATTGGAGTATTTAAAGAGATTAATTTTTGGTTTAAACAGATTGATTTCATATCAATTTAAGATTTAAAGATTTAAAAATTTAAGTGTTTAAATCTTTAAATTTTTAAATTTATTCGCGAACCCTGATATTATCCCCACAGTCCTGAATAATCATACGATACCAACGCTCGGGATATAGCGGTTGTTCCGGAAATACAACTTGCGGATTCGCGCTTTCGTTGGTAATGAATTTTCCATCTTTTTCCTTTTTAATATTACCGTCGTGATATTTTACTAACAAGTATTCGAACAGGCGGTTCCAATCATCTACAACCTCGTGGGCACGTTGGTTTGAAAAATTGGTAAGTTGTGCAATGGCTTGGTTACGATCTTTATTATACAACTCTACTATCTGAGGCGCCATTTTATTGATTTCTTCAATGCTTTTATTTTCCCATTTATCTTGTCTTTCATTAATATGCTTAATCATAGCATTATAGCGAGTATAGGCGAAGTTGCTCACTTTGGTGAAAGCCCAAAATGCAGAAGTTGTAGAATATTCTATCATAGAGCCATTTCCTACTCTGAAAGGCAGTGGAATTTCTGTAATGCAGCAGAACATAGGCACATAGCAAGTGCTTGCCGCATCATCTACGCCAAACCACAAAATACCGCCGAAAGCATCGGGATATTGGCTGCGGGTTTGCCCCACGAAAGAGAAGCCGGTTTGGTGGGTAGCCGTAGCGCGTTCGTGTATATATTCTTGGCCATCAATTTCCCAACGCATGGGACGCCATCTGTAAGGGCACTCGAATGGACCTGCGCCCAAATCTTTCGTCATATCCATGGAGGTTCCTTCATAATGGTCGCGCATTAAAATCATCACTTTACGCACATCTACTTTTTCTACCGGTTTAATCCACAAGGGCATACGATTTTTCAAATCTTCGCCACGTGCGTATTTTTCATAAGGAGCCATCAACTCTTGGTTTAGGCGGTAGAAGCCGGCCCATACGCGAGCTTCGCAAAAGCGTGCTGCGCCGAAATCAACCGGAGCATAAATATCGCTGAAACTAAATTCTGCATCAGGTGCATCTTTTGGATATAAGCCTTTTAATCTGGCAAATGAAATTACATCCCAAGAATAAATAGTGGTTACTTCGGGATTGTACAATAAGGTATTGAATTGTTTGTGAGTGTTGGTAATAGAAGTTCTGCCGTTTGCCAATGGAAATGTGGTAATACGCGCTTGATTGGCATGTCCGCTCACATAACCATCGGGAATAAGGCGTGCTACCCATACGGCGCCTTTTGTCCAACCTTTTACCGGCTTGCCTTTCGCATCAAGCATTGGCTCGCCTTTACCGATTAATTCCATAATCCAGGCTTCGTTTTTATCAATAATAGAAAACGATTCGCCTGAGCTGGCGTAACCATGATTGTCTAACAAGTCAGCGATACATTTGATGGCTTCGCGCGCACTTTTTACACGTTGTAAGGTGATGTAAATCAGAGAACCATAGTCCATAATTCCGTTTGGAGTTTCCAACTCTTTGAGTCCGCCGTAAGTAGTTTCGGCAATACACACTTGCCACTCATTCATGTTACCTACTACATTATAAGTTTGTGCAACTTGTGGAATTTGTCCCAATTTTATACCGGAATCCCATTCAATTACATCCAGCATAGCGCCCGGAGGATAGGTAGCGGCGGGCCAATGGTACAACTCGCCATACAACGTATGAGCATCTGCCGAATAAGAAACCATTAGAGAACCATCTTTGCTGGCGCCTTTGGTAACAATGAAGTTGGTACATGCAAAAGTCTGCATGAAGTTTGCGGTTACAAATAAAATTACCACGGAAAGAATTAATTTTTTCATAAAATGTAAATGTTATATTGATTGATAATTAGGTTTCATTGAGAGGCAAAGATAGAAAAATTTAAATATTCGTGTACTTTTGCTTTGCCTAAAAAACAAACGATGCGCATCAAAAAAATATTATTCTCAAGGATAAAAAAATATAAATCAAGGCTTTGTGTTATTATTTTATGCAACTTGTTCGCGGTGCTTTTTTCTATCTTGTATCTATTTTTATTAGAACCGTTTGTTAAATTACTTTTCGTTGGAAATTTGGATGGTTTGAGTCCACTGAGTACATTTTTTGTATCTTTTTTATCTAAAATAATTGATATACAATCACTAATGACTTCTATGTCGGCAATGGTAGTTGTGGTTATTCTCTTTCTTATTTTAAAAAATTTGTTTGCTATCCTTTCTTCGTGGTTAATGGCGACGATAAAAAGCAGGTTTATTCAAAACATTAGAAATGAGATCTATGAAAAAATCACGATTTTGCCGCTTTCTTACTTTTCGCAAAGGAAGCGCGGCGATGTGGTTTCGCGCGCCGTAAACGATGTACAAGAATTGGAGAATACGTTGTTGCGCTCTTTACAACAATTTCTTACTGATCCCATTGCTGTTCTAATTTACTTAATCGTACTTTTTTTAATTGATTATAAGTTAACGATTTTCACTTTGCTATTACTTCCGTTTGCCGGTTTTTTTATTTCATTAGCATCCAGAAAATTAAAGAAAAAAGCGGTCACTTCTAAAGAAGGATTAGGAAGATTATTTTCACATCTTGACGAATCTTTATCCGGATTAAGAATTGTAAAGGGATTTAATGCACAGCAACATGCAGCAAATGTTTTTGACAAGGAGAATAAAAAATACGCCAAATTATACAAACATATTTTATGGAATATTGATTTGGCATCTCCGTTGAGTGAATTTTTGGGCGTAATGGTGGTCATGATCATCTTAGTTTTCGGTGGTTGGCAGGTAGTAAACGGTTCAGGCGAATTGTCGGCGCCGCTATTCATTGTATATATCGCGCTCATTACGCAAATTATTAACCCTGCAAAAAGTTTAGCTGCCGCTTTTGCCAACTACAGAAGAGGAAGCGCTGTTTTGGAAAGAATAGAAGAAGTTTTGCATGCCGATGAAAAAATTGTGCAATCGGCAAATGCCGTTTCTGTAAATAACTTCAATCACCAAATTGAATATAAAAACGTTACATTTTCGTATAATGATGAAGTAAAAGTTATTGATAACATGTCATTTGTCATTAAAAAAGGAGAAACGTGCGCTATTGTAGGCGCTTCCGGCTCAGGAAAAAGCACGTTAATTGATTTGATGCCCAGATTTTACGACATTACTTCCGGCGAAATCCTCATTGACGGCATCAATATTAAAGAATATGTGATTGATGATTTGCGCGGTTTATTTGCATTGGTTACGCAAGATATTGTTTTGTTTAATGATACCATATATAACAACATAACCTACGGCTTGCAAAATGTGCCTTTTGAAAAAGTGAGAGAAGCGGCAAAAGCGGCACACGCTTTGGAGTTTATCGAAGCGCTTCCACAACAATTTTATACCGTTTTAAGTGATAGAGGGTTATCGCTCTCCGGCGGACAACGGCAACGGTTGAGCATTGCACGCGCCATTTTGCGAAATGCGCCGATTCTTATTTTAGATGAAGCCACCAGTGCATTGGACGTGGAATCGGGGAAAAAGGTGCATGAAGCGATTGATGAGCTTATGAATGGACGAACGGTAATTATTATTACGCACCGGTTATCGACTATAGAAAATGCGGATCAAATTATTAGTCTTTAAGTCTCTCGCAAAGGCGCAAAGATGCGAAGGTTAAACTTGAAATTTTAAATCTTTAAATTGCCAAAATATATATATGTTTTTAGAAACCAAAGCCAATCGCTCGAATAAAAAAGGATGGATAGAAGTAATTTGCGGCTCCATGTTTTCCGGAAAAACGGAAGAACTGATACGCCGTATTAAGCGTGCGCAGTTTGCGAAACAGAAAATTGAGCTTTTTAAACCGGCGATAGATACGCGCTATGCCGAAACGGAAGTGGTGTCGCACGATGCTTCCGCCATGCCTTCTACGCCGGTGCACAATGCCGCCGAAATTTTACTCTATGTTTCAATGGACACCGTTGAAGTGGTTGGAATTGACGAAATACAATTTTTTGACGAAGGTATCGTTGAAGTGTGTAATCAATTGGCAAACGCAGGGATCAGAGTAATGGTAGCCGGCTTGGATATGGATTATCTGGGTAACCCTTTTGGACCGATGCCCAAACTAATGGCAATTGCGGAATATGTTTCAAAGGTTCATGCAATATGCACCCGTTGCGGCGACTTGGCGCATTATTCACATCGAATTGTTGCCGGCGATAAGCAAGTGTTACTTGGAGAGAAGGACGCGTATGAGCCGCTTTGCCGAAGTTGCTTTCAATCAATTGTGAGTTTAAAAGATTTAAGAATTTAATAATTTAAAACCCATGAACCTTAAATCTTTAAATAGTTAACTCTTTAAACACTTAAATCTTTAAATACTTAAATTTTAAAACCATGAACATCCTCGATTATCTTTCAGAAAATGTTACGAACATCATTGATATTATTTTAGTTATAATTATTATCATTTTGTTATTCAGATGGTTGCGCGGAACTTCTGCCACCCGAATTATTGTTGGACTGGTTTTGGTGTATATAGGATGGAAGGTGGTTTCAATTTTTCATCTCACCATACTTTCTGAAATTTTAGGACAAATTATTCAGGTGGGTGTGATATTGTTGGTCATTATTTTCCAGCCGGAAATACGTAAGTTCCTTTATATAATGGGAAATAGAAAATTCTTTAAATGGTTTACCAGAAATAATAAAGAAGTGTACTTCGAAGACGATGTTGATGCCATAGTACGAGCTTGCCAACGGATGTCTGCTTATCGAACCGGCGCATTAATTATCATTGCAAAGAGGAATCCTCTGAATGAAATTATTACTACCGGTGAACCAATTGATGCGCTTGTATCACGAAAGCTTTTAGAGAATATTTTTTTCAAAAACAGCCCATTACACGATGGTGCGGTGGTTATCAATAAACATCGTATTGTGGCTGCAAGCTGTATTTTACCGGTCTCTAAATCGGATGTTTTGCCTACTGATATAGGCTTGCGCCATCGCTCAGCAGTGGGAATTACTGCGGAGACCGATGCCACTGCCGTAATCGTTTCGGAGCAAACTGGACAAATTTCCGTTTCTATCCATGGAAATTTGCATCGGAATATTTCGCCTACAGTGCTGAAACAGGTGCTGTTGGGGAAAATTGAATTGTAAATGCAATATATTTTTTCTGAACACAGATGACACGGATGACGCTGATTTACACAGATAATACATAAATAAATCTGTGAGAATCCGTGTCATCCGCGTCATCTGTGTTCTTTTAAGACTTTCGCCTGTTGCCACAACATCTCCATCTCATCTAACGTCATCTCCGACAACGGCTTCCCTTGCTCTTTTGCCTGTTGTTCTACAAAATTAAAACGTTCAATAAATTTTCGATTGGTCTTTTCTAATGCATCTTCGGGGTTAATATCCACGAAACGGGCGTAATTAATTAAGGCAAACAAAATATCTCCAAATTCATCTTCCATTTTTTCAGAGTTTTGATTTTTTTCTTGGTTGAATTCAGTCAACTCTTCCTGCACTTTTTCCCACACTTGTTCCGTGTTTTCCCAGTCGAATCCTACGCCGCGCGCTTTTTCCTGAATGCGATACGCTTTTACCATGGCAGGCAATGAGTTAGGAACACCACCCAGCACCGATTTGCTACCTTCTTTTAATTTGATTTTTTCCCAATTCTCTTTCACTTCATCTACCGAATTTACGTGAACTTCGCCAAAAATGTGCGGATGACGGCGAATTAGTTTCTCGCAAATGCCATCAATCACGGTTTCGATATTAAAAAGATTTTGTTCTTCCCCGATTTTAGCGTAAAAAACGATGTGCAGTAACAAATCGCCCAGTTCTTTACCAATATCTGCATACTTTTTATCAATAATGGCATCCGATAACTCATAAGTTTCTTCGATAGTTAAATATCGGAGAGAATCAAAAGTTTGTTTGCTATCCCAGGGACATTTGGCGCGCAGTTCGTCCATAATGTTGAGTAGATTTTGAAAAGATTGGAGGCGTTTGTCCATATAATTGTTTTGGGCGGCAAAAATAGATTTAAAGTTTTAAGGCTTCAAGCTCTCATAGATCTTTTCATGCACCAACAATCGAATTTTGCTTTTAGAGAGCAAGTTCGGCTCTACATTCGGATGTACGCGATTGGATAAAAAGATGTAAACTAAATCTTCTTTGGGGTCACACCAAAATACGGTTCCTGTAAATCCTTGATGTCCAAAAGTATTAGCATTTGCTTTTTCCGGCAAAATATCCGAAGGTTTTTCGGCGGAGGGAGTGTAAAATCCTAAGGCACGGCGTCTTACTCCATTACAAGAATATGGAGACGTAAATAATTGCACCGTTTTTTCACTGAGATAACGTTTCCCGTTGTAGGTACCTTTGTTCATTAACATTTCTAAAATAACAGCCAAGTCATGTGCGGTTGAAAACAAACCGGCGTTGCCTGCAAACCCGCCAAACAAGGCGGAAGCCTGATCGTGAACATAGCCATGCACCAATTGTTGTCGAAATAAAGTGTCATTTTCTGTTGGAGCAATTCTCTTTAAATCAACGCCTTTTAATGCCGGACTAAAAAAAGTATTTTCTAATCCTAAAGGTTCATAAAATTCTGAAAAAATATATTTTTCACAAGATTCCTGGACAATATTTTCTATCATATCCCTTAGTAGCAACAATCCTAAATCGCTGTATAAATACCTTTTAGGCCTTAATGTACTTTCAGAAAGTATTCTTCTAACCGTATCTTGATATTGGTGATTTAAAAACAGATTATGCGCCACAGGAATGTTAAAAATCTCGGTTTCATAAGTATTCAAATAATTTGCGTTTGTTGAATCGGGGGGTAAGCTTCTATGAAAAGGAATAAAAGCGCGCAAACCTGAAGTATGGGTCAGCAATTCTTCAATACGCAGACCGCTTTTGTCGCTTCCAATTAACCATGGTACAAATTTTCCAATTGTATCTTTTAAAGAAAACTTCTTTTCGTCATATAACTTCATCAATGCCAGCGTTGTAGCAAGCGGCTTAGTAATAGATGCCACATCATATATGGTATGCGCCGTTACATGATTTTTATCTTGATAATTAATTGTTCCGTAGTTCTTTGCAAAAATCGGTTTCCCTTTTTTAAGCACTAAAACCTGACATCCCGGAAACACTTTTTCTTTTATCCCATCTTCAATAATCTGGTCTATCTCTTTACGATATTTTTCAGATAAAAAGGACACCTCCTCCTGACCTGCTTTCTGCTTTCTGCTTTCTGCCTTCTCCCCTGTAAACGCATTCGTTTGCGATGTATAATCCAAAACCGAAACCGGCAACAAACCCTCAAAAGGCACTTCACCAAAAACACCTTGCAGCGCCGCACGCGTACTGTTTTCCGTGCGCTGATACCCTACAATTACTGCATCGAATCTGTTCAACGACTTGAACTTAGCCAGCGCGTACGGATTTCCGAACAGCGACAAAATCACTTTTTTTGATTTTCCCAATTCATTTAAAAAAGCGACTGATTCTTGCGTAATGCCGTAATTTCTGCCCGGCGACTGATTTGTACTGAGGTAAGCTACAATAACTTGATCATATTTTGAGAATCTTGCCAATGCTGCCGGAATCTCTTCCTTTTTTATATTTTTTGAAATTTTAATAAACGGCAAGTCAAATTCTTGGCTTACTCTTTTTGCGAAAGCTTCGTTTTCAGGATCTCCGATAAATAAAAAACATGTTTTCTCTTTTCCCTGCAACGGTATAATTTTCTTTTCATTTTTTACTAATGTCAATGCCTTTGTTTCTAATTCTTTAATTAAGTCCTTAACTTTTTCATTATTTAACTCTTTCACAACATTAGCAGCGCTTAAAGGTTGAAAAGTGGTTAGCCCCCATTTTTCTTTCATTTGCAACACTCTTAAACATTTTTCATTAATACTTTCTTCCGAAATTTCGCCATTTTCTACGGCTTTTTTTATTGCGGGAATAATAACACTCAGTTCGTTAGGCAAAAGTAACACATCAATACCGGCTTGCAAACATTTGATTTCGGCAACAGCGCCTTTGGGATAGGTTTTTCGCAATCCGTCCATTTCCATGCCGTCGGTGATGATGATGCCGTTGAAGCCCATTTCATTTCGCAGCAAGTCGGTAACAATTTTATAGGAAGTGGTGGAAATGGAGCCCGGAGTGTTGTCTAATGCGGGAATGTTTAAATGCGCCACCATAATCATTTCACAGCCGTTTTCAATCATTTTTTGAAAAGGATAAAGCTCTGTATCCCAAAGTTGTTGCTTCGTTTTTTTTATTACCGGTAAACCGTAATGCGAATCAACTTCCGTATCACCGTGTCCCGGAAAATGCTTGGCACAAGCAATTACGCCGTTATCGTGCATGCCGCGCATGTATTGCAGCGATTTTTCTGTTACCCACTCACGGTTTTCGCCAAACGAACGACTATTTATAACAGGATTTTTAGCATTATTATTGACATCTACACAAGGGGCAAAATTGATGTGAATGCCCAATAACTTGCATTGGTTTGCCACTTCGCGTCCCATTTCGTAAATCAAATGATTGTGCTCAGCAGGTATTGCCCCTAAGGTCATTTGCCTTGGAAAAGCGGGCACACTGTCTAAGCGCATGGCAACGCCCCACTCCGCATCTATAGAGACTAACAGCGGAATTTTACTCACAGTTTGAATTTTGTTCGTGAGGTTAATTTCGCGCACCGGACCGCCTTGAAAGAAACAGACACCTCCGGGTTGATACTTTTCTATTTCTCTAATTTTTTGAGCATTATATTGCGCATCTTTATTAGAATGAATACGAATGAAGATGAGTTGGGCGATTTTTTCCTCTAATGTCATTTTTTGGAGTTGCTGGGCTGCCCAGCTTTCTTCTGCAAGAGGAATTTGTTGGCATTCTACTTTTTGTATGAAAGTAAATATGAAAATGATTGAAAAGAGTGCTATTTTTTTGCACGCGGATGACGCAGATTTCATAGATGAACACAGATTTTATTGGTTTAAAACGACAAGTATGAATTTTTATTTAAAATCTGTGAGAATTGTTTTGAGACTTTGCATAAAACCAGTGATTCAATGTTAAATGCTGAATATCAGTTAATCATGGCGAAGAGCGCTGAAAGCGCGATATATATTAGCCCAAGGCAACGCCTTGGGTGGAAGCGCACAGGATGAGTTTAGCCCTGAAAGGGCGACATATTTATTTCCATAAATACTTCTCATCGAAATCAATACGGTATTCGCACAAAAACTTTAAATATTCTTCTCTGAATAACAACTTTTTATGATGTTCTTTTTGACGTTCAATATAGTTTTTCACAACTTCAACTTTCGATTGACTTACCGAATAACCGGAATAACCTCCTTGCCATGCAAAATTTTTATAATGAACACCTTTCGTTTTTATCCAACGACTACTATTTTTCTTGATTTCTTCTAGAAATTTTGACAAAGAAATATTCTTCGACATATTTTACATGAAATATTAGATGAACGTACAATTTTGATAATGAATGAGACATAACTTTATTTTTATTTTAATTCCACTGCAAAAATATTTTATTGTTTATATGCTGCCCCTATCGGGGCGCATTTTTTTTCTGTGTGCATTTCCACCCAAGGCGTTGCCTTGGGCTAAGATACATCGCGCTTTCAGCGCTCTTCGCCAATTCAAAAACAGTTTAATTTTCAGAAGTTTCTTTCATCTCCCCATCAACCCCAACAACCACCTTATACAAAGGAATTTCCCGAGTTGTTTTCTCCAAAGCCGCATTTACCAATCGAAGTAGCCCTGTGCAGCAAGGCACTTCCATAATTACCGCCGTAAGCGATCTAATTTGAGCTTCATCAATCAATTGGCGCAATTTTTCAACATAAATTTCTTGACTGCTGTCTAATTTTGGACAAGCAATCACCAATCTTTTTCCTTCTTTTAAAGATTGAAAATTGGGCAACATAAATGCCGTACAATCTGCTGCTAAAAGCAAATCGGCATTTTTAAACTGCGGATTTTGTGGATTGATAAGATGCAGTTGTAGAGGAAATTGCGGACGATCTTGAGCCGTATTTTCTATACAACAAGCTGTTTTCGGTGCTACCGCTTTTTCCTGCTTGGGCGCTTCCACTTCTTTCTCAATAAAAGAGATAGCATCCGCCGGACATTTTCCGATGCAACGACCTAAACCATCACAATGATGTTCGTTCATCAAAACTGCTTTGCCATTAATCATTTGGATGGCGCCTTGATGACAAGTTGCTGCGCATTGTCCGCAGCCGGTACATTTTTCGGGGTTTATTTTGATGACTGTTTTTTTCATTTTATTGTTATTTAGTAATTTGCTTGCTGTAAGTTGCAGCAATTTTTATGCCAAAAAATAACATATCTCACCATCCTGTATGGCGGCGAACCTATTTTTTCCTATTTTCGCAGCCATTATTAACCAACAGTGGCTTATTGTATAATAAGCTGAATATCAATAAATAATCATTCTAAAATATAAAATTTTAAAACAATAAAAAACAACTCAGCAAAGGCGTGCTTATGAACGTCTAAAATCTTAAAAAAAGAACTTTAGCTTTTGTTCTCGTATTTCTGAAGTCTGGAAAATTTCAACATGCAATAGAGAATAAGACAACAAAAAGTTTTCGCCGGAAGGCGTAAATTGTTGAAACTTATTTTGATTGCATGTGGTGTTCCAGAGCCAAGAAATAGAAAATAAGGAATAAAAGATACAATTTGCGTCTTTTTAATTTTTAAAGAAGCGGAAGCTAAAGTAAAATAATAGATTCGTTGACTATAAATTAGATATTATGAACATACAAGAGCTTAGAGAACAAGAATTGTACCTTCTTACTATTGAAGAGAAAAATAAAACAACGATAATAAATGCTGCCGATATTCTTTATATAGAATGTAACGGCTATTTAACTACAGTATATTTAATTAACAACGAAAAAGTTACATCTTCTTTTTTACTGAAACAATATGAAAAACTTTTGCACGACAAAGGTTTTATGCGAGTAAATTACCAAACTTTAGTAAATGGCAGGCACATTAAAAAAGCTATTTTTAGCAAGGAGCAATGTGTAATTTTTGTTCAAACCATACCTGTTCAAGTATCTCGCAGGCGGGCAAAAGAGGTAAAAATGTGGTTACGTAAATAACCACTTATTAGATGAAAGCAACCACTTGCTGCCAATAAGATACCACTTATTAGATAAGAGTAACCACCCAAAAAAACGCGCTCTTTTTGTATTATTTTTGTTACCTAAAAAAGAACGAACACTGCAAAGTGTTAGGTAAACCAAAAAGAGTAATTTTGCACCATTGTTTTGTTTTTGGGCAAAGGTGTAAAACACGGCACGAAAGAATACCCAATGAAAATAAAGAGAGTGTAGCCGTGAACAAACGCGAACAGAAACAAGGTTTTGACTGCCGAGCCGCGGGCTTCCCCAAAAGCAAGGGCAGTTTCCTTCCAAAAACCGAAAGGCGAGAGGATGGCAGCAACAAACAAAATTAATGTTTCATTTAAAAAATTAAAACAATGAAAAATCTAAAATTAAACAAATTAGCCGTAAATAGGCTAAATGAAAAAGAAATGCGTGGTTTAATAGGCGGCAAACCACATTTGGAATATAATGTAGTGTGTAATAAAGATTCAGTATGCTGTGATGCAATGTGTTCATGTCCTATAACACTCCCTTTTAATATCGTTTCCGGTGTTGGAGTAACTAGTGCAGCTTCAGGACAAAATGCGCTAGCATAAAATAAAAGAGTTTATTGAAATTAGTATATTACATTGATTTGCATTTTTTAGGATACTTATCATCACAAATATTAAAAAAATACATGAAAAAAAACATCAATTCTTTTTCAATTTCATGCCTATTTGTCTTTTTGCTCTTTGCTCTTTGCAAACTCAATGGACATGCACAATTCATACAAAATGTCAATAGTGAAGAAGCTACAACTATCCCTTTCAATTTGAAAAATAATAAAATTTCTCATCAAATTCAACTATTTGATGAGAAATTTGATGTTTTCCTTGATAATGGCGCCCCAAAAACAAAGTTTCCTACTACAATAATAGAGAAATTTTTTACCTCATTGCCCGATTCATTAATATGCCAAATTTTTCCTAAACTACCTAATACAAAAGATTATGAAAAAAGAGTTATTCTAAGCATCGGCAATTATGATTTAATTTTAGATACTATTAGAGTTGAACAGTATGACATTCTTTTCACGCTTGGCGCTGAACTGTTTGAACGTCGAATTGTGAATTTAGATTTTGTGAATGAAACACTTACATTGTCTAATGCCTTGCCAAAAGATATAGATGCCTATATTGCCATTGATATGAGTTCTCAAAAGCATGAAAATCGATTTGGTTTAATACAGCACTATTTTCTGATTCATATACCTGATTTTAAAAACTTTCTTAATCTAAATGTTCCTTTGGTTTTTTTTGTTGATCTTGGTGCAAGAGGATCTTTTGTAGCTGATAAAACAATAAAAAAAGTTGATTATAAAAAGGTTATTAACGATCCAACACTCCTATCATCTTTATTTTCAAGTGAAATAATGTTTAATAGACCGAATCTGCGAATGTCATATTCAGTTGGTGGTGCAGTTAGTGAATTACCTCAAGAGGAAGCATTTGTCGACTTTGACGGTTGGATAGGAATTGATATTTTGAAAAGATTTCACCATGTTATTTTTGATTATCAAGGCAAGAAGTTGTATGTAAAAACGAGAAAATGAAAAAAAATATAAATTCTTTTTCAACTTCATATCTATTTGTCTTTATATTCTTTGCTCTTTGCAAATGCAATGTTCATGCACAATTCATACAAAATGCACAACTCATACAACATGTCAATATTGAAGAAGCTACAACTATCCCTTTCAATTTGAAAAATAATAAAATTTATCATCAAATTCAACTATTTGATGATAAATTTGATGTTTTTCTTGATAATGGCGCTCCAAAAACAATGTTTTCTACTACAACAATAGAGAAATTTTTTACCTCACTGCCAGATTCGTTAATATGCCAAATTTTTCCTAAATTACCTGAACTAAAAGATTATGAAAAAAGAGTTATTCTTAATATCGGCAATTATGATTTAATTCTGGATACCATTAGGGTTGATTATACGGATAGAATGTTTACGCTTGGTGCGGAGCTGTTTGAACGTAGAATTGTGAATTTAGATTTTGTTAATGAAACAGTTACATTATCTAATTATTTGCCTGAAGATATTGATACCTATATTGCCATTGATATGAGTTCTCAAAAGCATGAAAATCGGTATGGTGTAATAATGCACTATTTTCTGATTCATATCCCTGATTTTAAAAATTTTCTCAATCTAAATATTCCTTTGGTTTTTTTTTGTTGATCTTGGTGCGATGTCATCTTCTCTACCTGATAAAACAATAAAAAAAGTCGATTATAAAAAGGTTATTAACAATCCAACACTACTATCATCTTTATTTTCAAGTGAACAAATGTTTAATAGACCGAATATGCGACTAATATATTCAGATCGTAGTGAAATTCCTCAAGAGGAAAAATTTGCCTACTTTGACGGTGTGATAGGAATTGATATTTTGAAAAGATTTCACAATGTTATTTTCGACTATCAAGGAAAGAAGTTTTATGTAAAAATAAAAAAATAAAAAATGAAACGCTTTTTAAATAAAACAGATATTTCTTATCAGTTGTCAAACCTGAGGCAAATAGTTTTTGAAGTAACCGATGCCTGCAATTTAAAATGTAAATATTGCGGTTACGGGGAGTTTTATTCAGATTATGATAAACGGGAAAACAAAAATTTGTCCATAGAAGATGCTATCGCTTTATTAGACTACTTAACTCAATTTTGGCAATCGGAACAAAATGTTTCTTTCAACAAAAATGTTTACATTACTTTCTACGGTGGCGAGCCGTTGTTAAATATGAATTTTATTAAACAAGTTATCAAATATTTAGAAGAGAATCCGTGTTCTGTTCGCCATTTTGTTTATTCTATGACAACCAACGCTGTTTTATTAGACCGCTATATGGATTATTTGGTGGAGAAAAATTTTACCTTATTGATAAGTTTAGATGGGAATGCCCAAAATACAGCCTATCGTGTGGACGCATTGGGCAATCCCTCTTTTGAAAAAATTGTTCGTAATGTGGAGTTTTTACGTGATGCTTATCCTGATTATTTTAATAAAGAAGTGAATTTCAATGCTGTTTTGCATAATAAAAATTCTGTAGAATCCATACATCGTTTTTTTCAAGACAGATACCAAAAAACAGCATCTATCGCGGAGTTAAGTTATATGGGAATTCGACCTGATAAACAAAAGGAATTTATGCAAACTTATCGCAATGCAGATGAAAGTTTACGGCAATCGGAGCATTACGAAGAGATAGAGAAAGAACGATTCATACGATCTCCCAATTATCAAACGGTTTGCAAGTTTTTGCACCAATACAGCGGATTTGTTTATCGCAATTATAATAAATTACTTTTCGAGAAGCACCAAAAATCGAATTGGATTACCGGAACATGCAAACCTTTTAATAAGAAAATGTTTGTTACCGTAAATGGTAAAATTTTGCCTTGTGAGCGCATAGGACATCAGTTTGCTTTGGGAAGAGTTGATAAAAACGGTGTTCATCTTGATTTTGAAGAAATTGTGCAAAGATATAGTCACTATTTTGCTAAATTGGAAAATCAATGTAAAACATGTTATAGAACAGAAGCTTGTATTCAGTGTATTTTTAATTTGCACGATTTAGAAAAAGATCCGGTATGTAACGGTTTTATGAACAAAAACGATTTTGAGCAATACCACGAACAGATGCTATCGTTTTTAAGAAACCATCCCGAAGATTACTATCGCATGATGGAAGAAGTTATTATAGTATAAAATAGTAAAAAAATGGAAACAGTAAAATATTGGCTCGGTATCTTATCACATGTTTATTATGTTCAAAAACAAGGTAAAGCATTATTATACAATACCCAAAACGGAGAAAATATCCATACGGAAAATCATCAAGTAATTGATTTACTTGAGCAAATGCACGAAAGAAAAAATTTGGGTGTAACTGAAATAGATAATAAAACTTACAATCATCCGGATATTAAGATTTTTATTAAAGAGAGTGTGTCAAAAAATATCTGCTTATTTAACAAAATGATTGAGGGAGAACCCAAACCTATTCAACTCATGCCCATACTGAATTTGCAAAGAGATGTTGAAAGGTTACAAAAAGAGGAAGGACGGTCGTTAGGAGAAGATGTTTTGCACTATTTGTCTGACATTACTATATACATTAATCATTCATGTGAACTTGAATGTGCGCCATGCAGAAATTATTTTATGCAGTTTTTTCATTGTTCGCAATCATTCAATGCGGAAAATGTTGATTTCAACTTGTTAATGAGTTTTTTAAAACAATTAACATTTACCATTATTAGAAGACTATCTATTACAGGGGGAAATATTTTTTTATACCCTCATTTTACAGAATTGATTACCTTTCTTCAAAAAGAAAAAATAAAACCAATGTTTGGTATTCATTCCGGAAATATTGATCCTGGCAAAATGATATTATTAGATGATTTTCCTGTAGAAATTTTTGTTTCTTTTCCTTTGGAAGATGCTTTTGTACATAATATTGTTTCCCAACTAAAGCGGAAGGAATATACAAAAATCATTTTCTGCATTACATCTGAAGAAATGTATCAACAAGCCGAATCATTAATTTCGGAATATGTGATTGAAAATTATGAGTACAAGGCATTTTACAATGGGGATAACGAACTGTTTTTCAAAAACAATGTCTATTTTTCAAAAGACGACCTTTTTTGTGATACTATCTCTCAACGTATGATTTTTGCGCATCAAAAATTAAATACTAACTTTTTCGGAAAAATATATTTATTTCCAAATGGAGATATAAAGGCACACCCTTCCAAGGAAAGTTTAGGCAATAGTAAACGAGAGCCACTTGTAAAAATACTTGAGAAAGAAATGAGAACGAATACAGCATGGCGGGCTATTAGAGACCAAACGCCTTGCTCTGAATGCCTTTATCAATTTCTTTGTCCATCACTTTCAGAGTACGAATGGGCGTTGAATAAGAGTAATTTGTGTAACATCAATTTCTAACAATGGCCAATAAATTTCCTTTTTAGAAACAACACGATGCCATGGATTGCAGAGCAACCTGCTTGGCAATGGTAGCCAAACACTATGGCAAAATATTCTTAGACTTCCTAACAAAAAAACATTGGTCTAAAATCTATTTTACCTCCATTTTTTCAGTAACATCATTATATTCTAACGTTACTTTCTTGGTATCATCAATGCGATTGAGGAGAATCTCTTCGGCGAGCACGTCTTCTACATGTTTTTGAATGGCACGCTTCAACGGTCGGGCCCCATAGTTGCTGTCCCAACCGGCTTCGGCTAAGAAATCTTTCGCTTTGTCGGTTATGCTTACTTCTAAGCCTAAATTTGCTACACGTTTTAAAACTTTCTTCAACTCTATTTCAATGATTTTTACTATTTCAGACTTATCCAAGCTGTTGAAATATACAATATCATCAATACGGTTTAAAAATTCGGGGGCAAAGTTCTTTTTGAGTGCATTTTCAAGCACGCTATGCTCCATCTTGCCTTTATTGGCTTGTATTGCCGAAGTGCTGAAACCCACACCCGTACCGAAGTCTTTCAGCTCGCGTGAACCAATATTGGAAGTCATAATGATAATCGTATTTTTAAAATCCACTTTCCTACCGATGCCATCGGTAAGTTGTCCATCATCAAATACTTGTAATAAAACGTTATAGACATCGTGGTGCGCTTTTTCTATTTCGTCTAACAGCACGATAGAATAAGGTTTGCGGCGCACTTTTTCTGTAAGCTGTCCGCCTTCCTCGTAACCCACGTATCCGGGAGGCGCTCCAATTAAACGCGATACGGTATGTTTTTCCATATATTCGCTCATATCAATGCGAATCATGGACTCTTGCGAGTCGAATAAATATTCGGCTAATACTTTAGCTAAGTACGTTTTTCCTACGCCGGTGGGTCCCAAAAACACAAACGTGCCGATGGGTTTGCCCGGATCTTTCAAACCCACTCTGTTTCTGCGGATGGCTTTCGCGATTTTCATAATCGCTTCATCCTGTCCAATTACCTTTCCTTCTAACTCTTGCGACATGAGCATCAATTTTTCGCCTTCATTTTTAGCGATGCGCTTCACGGGCACGCCGGTCATCATGGCAATCACTTCTGCCACATCCTCATCGGTAACCTCCGGACGTTGCACATCCGATTGACTTTCCCACTCTTTTTTGTGGTGCGCTAATGACTCTTCAGCTTCTTTCGTTGCATCGCGATAATCGGCTGCCAGCTGAAAGTGTTGATTTGCCACTGCATCGTTTTTCAATTTTTGCAAATCTTCAATCTGTTTTTCGAGATCTAAAATCTCTTGCGGCACGTGAATGTTGGTGATGTGCACGCGTGAACCAACCTCATCCAATGCATCAATAGCTTTATCAGGCAAACATCTGTCTGTTATATAGCGTGTTGAAAGTGCCACACACGCTTGCAAGGCTTCATCCGAATAACGCACCAAGTGATGATCTTCGTAACGGTCTTTAATATTATGCAGAATTTCTAATGTTTCTTCCGCAGTGGTGGGTTCCATCATAATTTTTTGGAAACGACGTTCCAATGCACCATCTTTTTCAATATATTGACGGTATTCGTCCAAAGTTGTAGCGCCAATACATTGAATATCGCCGCTGGCAAGTGCGGGCTTAAACATGTTGGAGGCGTCGAGGCTGCCTGCTGCGCCGCCTGCACCCACCATAGTGTGCAACTCATCAATGAAAAGAACTACATCGCGATTTTTTTCCAATTCTGACAAAATTCCCTTCATGCGCTCTTCAAACTGTCCGCGATATTTGGTGCCGGCAACTAAAGACGCCATATCCAAGCTAATGATGCGTTTATGGAGCAGCGTGCGGGAGACCTTGCCTTGCGAAATACGCATGGCAAGTCCTTCGGCAATTGCCGATTTGCCCACGCCCGGCTCGCCAATAAGTACGGGATTGTTTTTCTTTCTCCGGCTCAGAATTTGGGCAATGCGCTCCAGCTCTTTCTCGCGACCTACAATAGGATCCAATTTCCCTTCAGCGGCAAGTTTAGTCAAATCTTTGCCGAAGCTATCCAACATGGGCGTTGCGCTACGTGATTGTCCTTTTTGCGATTTTTTGCTGCGTCTGCGATCTTCTTCATCATCCTCGTCGTCCTCATCCTCGTCGGCTCCTGCCATGGAGGCGCCGAAGCCCAAAGGAGCTTCTTCTTTTTTTATTTCGGCAAGCACGTTATCGTAGGTCATGCCTGTTTTGCGCAACAACGATTTGATGGCGTTATTCGAATCGGTTCTGCCATCTTTCAAAATAGCTAACACAAAGTGAATCATTTCGATATATTCACTTCTACACTCTTTTGAAACCAAATAGGCTAAACGGAACAAATTCTCTGTAAGCACATTAAATTTTATCGTATCAACATCTGCCTCGTTTTTATATTCATTATTTTGTAATATTTCTTGAATTTGTGCGCACAATTGCGACGTATCAATTTTATATAAATCGCAAATTTGTTGCACAGTATTAAAGGAATTTGCTTTAAAAATGGCAAGCGCTACATGCTCTACTCCCACAGAGCTATAGCCATATTGCACCGTTATTCTTTTTGCCTCTTCCAAGGCGCTTTTCATTTCTTCGGAAAACTTAAAATTCATCTTCTATGTCAATTTAATAACCTTGTTATTAACAATAATAGTGCCAAAATATTGTGTTGGAAGCGGTAGGCGGTATGAGGTTTGCGGTGAGTGGTGGGCGGTGGGTGGCAAATCCCCTTCAAATTTTGAAGGGGTGTCTCGCAAAGCGAGACGGGGTAGTTTATATATTTTGCAATAGCAAACGTGCCTCCAATTCCATTTTAGAAAACGCAAATAACTTCTTGCCTAAATCTTTGAGTGAAGCGCCGATGTGATAAATTACGTTATCAATAATCAAAAAACGATCGTGAAAATTGTTTGATTTGTAAATATTTACAGGTTTATATTGTGCATTGTGTTTGTTTAAATCTAATTGTAGCTGTGCAGAAATTTGTTTAGTATAAATTTCGGAGCTAACATTCGATAATCTTTTCGATAATAAAAGCAAAACTGTTTCATCAATATAATTATCTATCAAAATAATAGACTTTGTTGCTGATTTTATCAGATTGGACGCAAAAACGTATGCGTCAAAAATTTGACCATCAAAAAAGATGCCTTCTTTAGGTGGTAGAGCTGTTTTGATTAGTAAATCAAATTTTTGGTCATGCTCAACAATTTTATGCTCTAATCTTTCTATTCGTTGATTTACAGCATAACCTTTTAGTAAATAATCTTTCAAAATGCGATTTGCCCAAATACGAAATTGTGTACCTCGCTGAGATTTCACACGGTAACCTACAGAAATTATTACATCAAGACTATAAATGATAACGGGCTTGTCGGAAAAAGCAATTTGCAAAAAATGCAAATTGCTTTTTTTATCCAATTCTCCTTCTCTAAAAATATTGTTTATATGCCGCGAAATTACTGATACATCTCGCTGAAACAGATCAACCATCTGCGCCTGTGTTAGCCAAACAGTTTCATTTTCAATCCTAACCTCTAATTGGATGTTGCTATCCGGCTGATACAGAATAATTTCATTTTGAATAGTTTTCATTGAGTTTATTTTAGTTGTGCAAATATACAATATGGAAAGGCGTTTGTCAAGAGGGGAGGTGATTTTTAAATATTGATATAAACTATTGTGAGGCTATCCTAAAAGAACGCGGATGACACAGATGACACGGATTTACACGGATAACACAATAAGCAGAAGTTTGTATTTATTTGATTTTAAAAATATAAAATCTGTGAATATCTGCGTCATCCGTGTCATCTGTGTTCAAAAAAATTAAGACAACCTCATTAAAAACTCTTTAATTTTCGTATCTTTATATCATTTAAAGATTTTATGTTTTTTTGCATAACAAATGTAATTAAATTTCTCCATTCCATTCCCATGCCCTCCTTCCTCACCCACCTCGCCCAAAAAATCGCCGAAAACAGCGAAACGCCGTTAGAGAATACCATAATTATACTTCCCAATAAACGCACAAAACGCGAGTTGCTTCGTGAATTGGCATCGCATTTTACGAAGCCCGTTTTTGCACCCAATATAATTTCTGTAAATGAATTTATCGAAAGTTTGTCCTCGTTAAAAAAGATTGATAACGATGAGTTGTTGATGCGGCTGTTTGAAATTTACAAGAAAAAAAATGCTGCGGTAGAGACGGATAATTATCCGTCTCTACAGACATTTTTGACATGGGCGCCGATTTTTTTGCAAGATATTAATGAAATTGACCTGCATTTGGCTGATGCGACTTCCGTTTTTTCAAACTTATCGGAAGTGAAAACATTGGAAACGTCATTCGGAAAAGAAAATCTTACCGAAGCGCAAAGCAAGTATTTGCATTTTTATAAACAACTTGCCGGTTTATACGTAGATTTTACGACCTCTTTGCGTGCTGAGAATGTGGGATATGAAGGAATGATTTACAAGGATGCCGCCAAAAATCCCCTTCAAATTTTGAAGGGGTGCCCGCCGCAGGAGGGCGGGGTAGTTTATATAAAAACTCCTTGTCATAAAAATACTCGCTACATCTTCGCCGGATTTAATGCTGTAACACCTGCAGAATTAGAAATATTACACTACTTTTATGCACATAAAAACGCTGAAATTTATTTCGATATTGATCTTTTTTATGACAATAAGTATGGCGTTTTTATAGAGGAAATTAGACAGAAGTTGAGGATTGCGGAAATCCCCAAATCAAACGATTATAAAAATATCCCTAAAAAAATCTCTTGCATCGGCGCCCCGAAACGTACAACTCAAATTTACCAAGCCATCGAAACTTTAAATACGATTGTGCAACAGCAAGGAAATTTGAACGATACCGTATTGGTGCTCGCCGATGAAACCATGTTATTGCCATTTGTTCATGCTTATAACTGTGAAAATGCGAATATTACCATGGGTTATCCGCTTCATGCTACTTTTGCTGCCCAACAATTGCAACAATATATTGATACGGAAAAACAAAATAACAGGCTACAAAAACCAATTTATAATTTAAAAACACAAGGATTTGAGTTTTTACAGTTTCTGAAATTTACGTTTCAAAAATCTGAAAATGAAAATATTAACTTAGAAGAAAATACACATCAACTCATTATTACTCTTTTGGATGATGTTTCTGCATTTTTGGAGAAGTTTTTTACCGGTGCAACAGAGTTAGATTTTACCATTGTAGAGTATTTTCTTCAAGAAAGAATGAATGCCACCACCATTCCTTTTACCGGCAACGCCCACGAAGGTTTGCAAATTATGGGATTGTTGGAAACACGTATGCTTGATTTTAAAAATGTTATCGTTTTATCAATGAATGAGGGCGTCTTGCCGAAAGGAAAATCCGCACCCTCTATGTTGCTATACGATATAAAGAGACATTTTGGACTTTCTACACACCAGCGCAAAGATGCTATTTTCGGATACCATTTTTTCAGGCTGTTGCAGCGCGCTGAAAATGTTTTTCTTATTTATGATAATGAATCAACGAACACATTGGCAGAAAAAAGCAGATTTTTGGAACAGTTGGAATTTGAAGTAAAAAAACAACATTTGCAAGGAATCGTTCATATTTTTGATAACCAATTCGTTCTTCCATTTTCATTTCCTGCAAATGATACGGAAATTTGTATTCCAAAAACGGCGACTACCATAGAAAAGCTCATTGATTTTAAATATTCTCCAACATCGTTAAGCGCTTATATTCAATGCCCTTTGCAATTTTATTGGAAATATATTGAAAAAATAAACACACCCGAAGTTTTTGATCAGGCTAATGAAAGCGCCATTATCGGTACGGTAATTCATAATGTTTTGGAGGAGGTTTTTACACAATTACAACAAAAAAGTGCACAATTTGCTGCCATTTTATCAGAATTTGCAAAAAATATTGATGAAATATTACTTCGTGCATTTCGGGAACAACCGGAAATTGCAACCGAAGATATTTATCACGGGAAACTGTATTTAGCATATCAAATTGTTAAAAAAAGCATTTTAGATTACATAAAAGTTATTCAAAATGAATGGGAGATTGCACCTTTCCAAATTATTGGCACAGAAATTCCTTTAGTAGCCCAAATAAATATAGAATCATATAAATTGCGTTTTGCAGGAAAAGCAGACCGTGTGGAAATACGCGATAACAAGGTAACTATTTTGGACTATAAAACAGGAAAAGTGGAGGCGAAAAAATTGCAATGCAAGATAGAAGAGATAGAAACTATTTTCACAACTCCCGATTTATCGCAGCTTTTTCAACTGCTGTGTTACGCCTATTTATATCAAAATAGCGATCATTCTTCGATAGTTCAAACTGCTGAGTTCCAATGTGGAATTATTGCATTTCAAGAATTATACAAGCAAAATGATGCTTATATTTATTACGCCGAAATAAATGAGGAAAAAACTTTGACGCATGAAATCTTGCAGTTATTTGAACATCATTTAAAGTTGCTTTTTTCTGCTATTCTAGATAAAAAAAGTGCATTTTGTCAAACAAATCGTGTAGAAAACTGCCAATTTTGCGATTATAAAAACATCTGCAATTTATAATTCGATACTTTGCAGATTTTATGTTAATTTGCACCACGACATTTTACAATGGACAAACAACTCGTTTCTATTAAACAGCGCTACGGCATCATTGGCTTTGATCCGGCTTTGGATTATGCCATTCATATTGCCGTGCAGGTGGCGCCTACCGATTTGTCGGTATTAATTACCGGGGAAAGTGGGGTAGGGAAGGAGAGTTTCCCTAAAATTATTCATGATTTTAGCACTCATAAACACGGACAATATATTGCCGTAAATTGCGGCGCCATTCCGGAGGGCACCATTGATTCCGAGCTATTTGGACATGAAAAAGGTTCTTTTACCGGTGCAATGGAAGCTCGGAAAGGCTACTTTGAAGTGGCAGACGGTGGCACCATTTTTTTGGATGAAGTGGCTGATTTACCGTTATCTACACAAGTGCGCTTACTTCGCGTGTTGGAAAACGGCGAGTTTATTAAAGTAGGCTCTTCGAAGCCTCAGAAAACGAAAGTGCGTGTGGTTGCCGCTACCAACGTAAATATTGCCGACAGAATTGCAAAAGGAAAATTCAGAGAAGATTTATACTATCGTTTAAATTCGGTGCCGATTCATATACCGCCGTTGCGTGAGAGAAAAGGGGATATTTTCCTGTTGTTCACCAAATTCGCTACCGATTTTGCTTTCAAATACCAAATTCCGCCGTTGCAGCTGACCGATGAAGCCAAAGAAGAGTTAACTCGTTATTCTTGGCCCGGAAATGTGAGGCAGTTGCGAAATGTTACAGAACAGATGTCGCTCATTGAAAAGGAACGTACCATCACAAAAGAGATGTTGGCAAATTATTTGGTAGCTCCCACCGTTTCAAACCTTCCGGCATTGGTAGTCAACGAGAAAAATACGCCACCGCAGTTTTTTGAACGTGAACTAATTTATAAATTTCTTACGGATTTAACTAAAGAAGTAGCAGAACTTAAAACATTGGTGAATGAGCTGAGAGGCAGCAAAACAAGATTGCCTGACGGTAAAACAGTGACGTTTACAGATTATCATCCTATTGAAATACAAGAGGAATTTGAACCGGATATGCTTGAAGATGAGCAGCAACTAAAATCATTATCTTTGATAGGAGTTGAAAAAGAGATGATTCAAAAAGCATTAGAAACTTTTGGGAACAACCGGAATGCGGCTGCCAAAGAGTTGGGTATTTCGGAGCGCACGTTGTATCGTAAAATTAAGGAGTATGGAATATAATATACGGTTTGCGGTTTGCGGTTTGCGGTTTGTGGTTTTGTGTGGATTGGTTTTTATGTTGGCGGGTTGTCGTATTTCGGTGTCATTAACCGGCGGATCGGTGCACCCGAGTGCAAAAACTGTGTTTGTGGCTACATTTCCGAATAATGCTTCGTTGATAAATCCGAATTTAAGTCAGGAGTTTACAACTGCTTTAAAAGATAGAATTCAGAATCAAACGCCTTTAACACTTATAGATACAAGAAATGCCGACTATGTTTTTGAAGGCGCCATTACGAATTACTCCATTTCGCCTATTGCTCTTCAAGGAAATGATGTGGCAGCGATGAACCGGCTTACCATCGGTGTTAGAGTTACTTTCAAAAGTAAATTTGAAGAAAACTTGAATTTTGAGCAGACGTTTTCGCGTCATGCCGATTATTCGAGTGCGCTTAATTTTACAAGTATAGAATCAGGATTGATGCAAGAGATTGTTGCTTTTTTAACAGAAGATATTTTTAATAGAGCATTTGTAAACTGGTAAATGAAAAAAATAGAAATAAACAATTTTTTCGAAAATTTTCCGGTAGAGCCTGAGCAGCAATGGGCTTTATTGGAAGCGTACCATCAAAAATATCCGGCTTCACATTTTATTACTTTTTTCTATTTAAAGATGTTACAAGAAAAAAGTCCTAAAAAATATGAGTTAGAAAAATCGAAACTCCTTCTTTCCATCTATAATCGTAATGAATTTCATGCTTCAAAATTGGAATATTTTGCAACGCCGGAGTTTATGGAAGATACCACCAACGAAATTGCCGAATTGGTGGCGCAATTTCAGCAAAATACTCCGAAAATTAAGTTCGATCCCGGTAAACATAATGCCGATAGTAACTTGGCAGAGATTGGAGAAATCGAAGATATTGAGTTTATAAGCGAAACATTAGCAATGGTTTACGCAGAGCAAGGATATACAGGAAAAGCTATTAAAATGATTAAAAAATTAATGTTGCAAAATCCCGAAAAAAATACTTATTTTGCAGCCCTTATTGAAAACGTAAAAAATTCAATAAACCAAAACCAAAATTTAGAAGAAAATAATAATTAAAAGAAATTTGATATGTTGACGCTTATTATCATTTTGATCATCTTAGCTTGTTTTGTTTTAGCCTTTTTTGTATTGATTCAAAATTCTAAAGGTGGCGGATTGGCATCCAATTTTGCCGGTTCTAACCAAGTAATGGGTGTGCGCAAAACTGCCGACTTTTTGGAAAAAGCTACTTGGACTTTAGCCGGTACAGTGATGGCACTCTGCTTGTTGGTAGCTTTTATGACCAAACAAGAATTTAAACGCGATATGCCGATGAATGACAGGTTTGAACAAGTTGCCGGCGATGAAGAATAATTAAACAAATGAACCGCGACGATTTTCCCATTCTAAAACGAACGATAAATAATCATCGCTTGGTTTATTTCGACAATGCAGCGACAACGCAGAAACCGCAAACGGTTATTGATGCGTTGTCGTGTTATTATGCCCATTTCAATAGCAATATCCACCGTGGAGTGCACGGGCTGAGCCAAGAAGCTACAGCGTTGTTTGAGGAAGCGCGCGAATGTGTGAAAAAATTTATTAATGCACCTTCAAATCAAGAGATTATCTTTACACGCGGCACTACCGAATCTATTAATTTAGTAGCTTCATCTTTTGGAAAAACGTTTATAAATGAAGGCGACGAGGTGCTTATTACCGAAATGGAGCATCACTCTAATATTGTTCCTTGGCAAATGATTTGCGAAGAGAAAAGAGCGCATTTAAAAGTATTGCCTTTCAACGAAAAAGGCGAGCTTTGCATGGATTTGTTGGATGGTTTTTTAACAGAAAAAACCAAAATAGTAGCTGTAACCCATACATCCAATACCTTAGGGACTATTAACGATATTAGTGTCATTATTGAGAAAGCGCACGCCAAAAACATACCCGTTTTAATTGACGGCGCACAAGCCATGTCGCACGAAAAAATTGATGTTCAGGCATTAGACTGCGATTTTTTTGCTTTCTCCGGACATAAAATGTATGCGCCTATGGGCGTGGGCGTGTTGTACGGAAAAGAGAAATGGCTCAACGCGATGCCTCCTTATCAAGGCGGCGGCGAAATGGTGCGGCATGTTTCTTTTGAAAAAACAACCTATAACGAGCTTCCTTATAAATTTGAAGCCGGAACGCCCAGCGTGGGCGATGTTATTGGTTTAAAAACCGCCATTGATTACATAGAAAGCATTGGTATTGAAAAGATTGCTGATTTTCAACAAGAGCTTTTTCAATATGCTTTTGAGAAATTGTCTCAAATTGAAGAAATTGAGTTTTTTGGCACGGCTCAGCACAAAGCCGCCATCATATCGTTTAATTTAAAAGGCATACATCCCTACGATGTGGGCACTATTTTAGATCAGTACGGAATTGCGGTGCGCACGGGGCATCATTGTACGCAGCCCATTATGACAAGATTTGGTATTCCCGGAACTGTGCGGGCTTCTTTTGCCTTTTATAATACTTTTGAAGAGATTGATTTGTTGGTGGAGGCTGTGAATAAAGCGAAGAAAATGTTGCAATAAGTTTTTGAATGCAACATTATAATGATTGCCAGCCAATATCCGTCCTATAAAACAAATTTTCGCTGCTACTAAGGTTTTCTACCGTCTGGTAAGCATTCTTTCGGGCGTCAGCAAGCGTTTTGCCCTCTCCTACTACAAATAGAACACGCCCGCCATTATTTACCCATTTGCCCTCTTTCTTTGCCGTCCCGCAATGAAATACCAACGTATTCAATCCTTCAATCCTTCTATCCTTCAGCCCTTCAATTTCAACTCCTTTTTCAAACGCTTCAGGATACCCTTTAGAGGCTAATACTACACCCAGAAATGCGTTTTCATACCACTCAATTTCAGGTGTTTTGCCATTGAGTAATGCCATGATTACTTCTATCATGTCGCTTTTCATTTTGGGCAACACCACTTCGGTTTCCGGATCGCCGAAACGGGCGTTAAACTCTATCACTTTGGGTCCTTCTTTGGTAAGGATAAGTCCGCCGTATAAAATGCCTGTAAATGGAGTGCCGTTTGCTACCATTGCCTTGGCGGTGGGTTGCATAACGGTAGTTATAGCTTCTTCTATAGCGACATTGGGAACGATGGAGACAGGGGTGTAGGCGCCCATGCCGCCGGTGTTCGGTCCTTGGTCGCCGTCGAAGGCGCGTTTGTGATCTTGGGCTATGGCTAAGGGTAATATTGTTTCGCCGTGTACAAATGCCATTAAGGAAAACTCGGGACCGGACAAAAATTCTTCAATTACCACTTTGCCTTTTCCAAATTTATCGTTCAGCAACATATCTTGTAAAGCTTGGTCGGCTTCTTCTATCGTCATGGCTACCACTACGCCTTTACCGGCTGCCAATCCATCGTATTTTATTACGATGGGGGCGCCTTTTGCAAGTAAATATTGTTTGGCAGCGTTGTAATTTTCAAATACTTCAAATGCGGCAGTAGGAATATGATATTTGTGCATCAATTCTTTGGCAAATTGCTTACTACCTTCAATTTGCGCCGCAGCTACTAAGGGACCAAAGATTTTGAGGTTATGCTTTTGAAATTCATCCACGATGCCGTTCATGAGCGCCACTTCAGGTCCAACAATCGTAAGATGAATGTTGTTTTCTTTGGCAAATTGAATCAAGTTTTCAGTATCTGTTTCGTTAATGTTAACACATTCAAAAGATTCTGCGATGCCGTCATTGCCGGGTGCTACAAAAACGTTAGTAACGAGGGGCGATTGTGCGACTTTCCAAGCCATGGCGTGTTCACGTCCGCCACGACCGATAATTAAAATATTCATCTTGCTCATCTTGTTAATCTTATTAAAATCCCGGCTCAAGACGCTTAAAAGTCTGAAACCTCATCGTATAGGCATTCTTCTCATCCTTTTCATAAACAACCTCATCAACCAACTGCCATTGACTAAAATCTACCTCCGGAAAAAAAACATCAGCGTCGAAACCGGCATCCAAACGGGTTAAATATAAAGTATCTACTCTATCAATAAACAACTTATAAATAGTGGCGCCGCCAATGATGAAGGCTTTTTCTTCGTTTTTTACAAGTGCAACAGCATCATCTAACGTATGCACAATTTCGCAGTTATCGTAAGCAGCATTTTTATCTAATGTAATGACAATATTTCTACGTTTGGGCAACGGTTTAATAGGCAACGACTCCCAAGTTCTATCGCCCATGATAACAGGACAACCTAAGGTTATCTCTTTAAACCGTTTTAAATCTGCAGGCAGATGACAAAGCAATTGATTATCTTTTCCAAGCTCGAAGTTTTTGCCGATTACGGCTATCATACAGAGATTCACCATCTTGTTATTTTTTCTTTCTTCTGAGGGTTTGAATACACTCACGAATGGGAATAATTACGGACAAACCATCGTAAGCCAATTCTTCTTTTATAATTTGCACGTTGACTTCGTGTTGCTTAGGAAGTGGCGTTATTTCACGAATATGCGCTTTGTCTATGCCCAGACCTTCGCAAATTTGCGCAATTCTTCCGGTGGCGTGCGAATCTTGCCCGCCGGTCATTCCGGTGGTTAAGTTATCTAATATCAAAATAGTAACCGGCGTGTTTTCCACTACGCAATCCAACAAAGAAGTGATGCCGCTGTGGGTAAACGTAGAGTCGCCAATAACGCCCACTGCCGGACGAAGCCCTGCATCGGATGCGCCTTTTGCCATTGTGATGGAAGCGCCCATGTCAACAGTCGAATAGATAGCGTTGTAGGGTGGAAGAGCGCCCAAAGTATAACAACCGATGTCGGCAAACACTTTTCCGGGACCGTATTGTTCCATCGCTTCATTTAACGCTTTGTAAGAGTCAATGTGCGAGCAGCCTACGCAAAGCGCGGGCGGACGCGGCGTTACGATTTCAGGCACAGGCATGCCGAAAGTATCTTCCAAACCGAGCGCTGTTGCCAAGAAATTTGGATTTAACTCGCCATCGCGAGGAAGTGAGCCGTCTAAGCGTCCCCTAACATTGCCGTCTTTATTTAACAAACCGCGCAATTGCTCTTCAATCATCGGATATCCGTCTTCTGCCACTAAAATAGAGGCGCACTCATTTGCCATTTTTGCTACCAATTCCGTAGGAATAGGGAATTGCGAAATTTTCAATACCGGATGTGGGCATTTTTTGCCTACATAGTTTTCCATTAAATAGTTATAAGCAATTCCGGAAGCAATGATTCCTAAAGACTTATCTTCACCATCTATGTATTTATTATATTTCGATGTTACTGCATCTGCTTCTAACAGAGGCTGTTTTGCCAACAATTCGCGATAGAAAACGCGAGCGTTGCCCGGCAATAAAATAAATTGCTTTTTATTTTCACAAAGTTTGATTTCGTTTTGCTTACGAATCGGTTTGCGTTCTACGCCTGCGCGCGAGTGCGCCAAACGTGTAGTGATGCGAACCATTACGGGAATGCGATGTTTTTCCGAAAAATCAAAAGCCTCATAAGTCATATCGTAGGCTTCTTGTTGATTAGAAGGCTCAAAAACAGGAATAAAAGCAAATTTGGCAAATACGCGCGAATCTTGCTCATCTTGCGAAGAGTGCATCGAAGGATCGTCGGCAACTAAATATACCAAGCCGCCGTTAGCACCGGTAATTGCAGAGTTCATAAACGGATCGGCGGCCACATTTAAACCCACGTGTTTCATGCAAGCCAACGCGCGTTTTCCGGCGTAAGACATTCCGATAGCGGCTTCCATCGCGGTTTTTTCGTTTGCCGACCAGCAGCGGTGCACATTGCCCTCTTCTGCTTGTTTAGACTGTTGAATATATTCGGTAATTTCGGTAGATGGGGTTCCGGGATATGCGTAAACTCCTGAAATTCCTGCATCTAATGCAGCTTGCGCGATCGCTTCATCGCCTAATAAAAGTTGCTTTGCCATACTTGTATATGTTTTTTAAATTATAGCGGCAAAGATAGGAAAAATGTCTGAACCGTGATTTTTGCAAGATGAATAAGATTGACAAGATTTTACTCATCTTGTTTCAAGATTGTAATCAAGGCAAATGTAGCGCAGTTTTAGGCTATTCACATAGAACCACTAGCTACTACTCTTTCAACACTTTTTTTACAGTCTCTCCCTCTTCGGTAGATATTTTCACGAAATAAACTCCTGTTGATAAATGCGAAATATTTGCTACTACTTCGTTTCCCGAATTTTCAGATCGAACCGATATATTTACTCCAGCGTTTCTACCGTAAATATCAAAAATCGCCACGTTCCAAATGCTCAATTCTTTGCTCTCAGTTCTCAATTCTCCAGATGTAGGATTTGGATACACATTAAGACTTTTAAGTAGATTTTCATCAACAATCAGTGACTCTGTGACTAAATGAGCAATTATGGTTTTTTCGTCATACTCATCATTTTCTTCTGTAGAGTTTTTAATACTGCTATAATTTGAAGAATGGGTACCACAAGATATTAAACTGCTTGAACAAGACGATATCCTTCCAGTTACATTTGAACCTGCTTCAATTATTGTACCTGGCAGAAAAACAATTTTAGCACCAGCAGTGAGTGTATAATTGGCATTTTGGTGAAAAGTAGCACTAGAAACAGTAATTGTATTGCCCGCTTGTATAGTTAAACCATCCAGAGTAGCATCGTATTCATGGGTTGAATAGAAATCTCCTTGGAGATTGAGCGTTGACTGACAATCTTTAATTGGGTCAATACCGGAATAGGAAGTAAGACCGCTATTACCAAATAAAGCATCTTTAATAGCATTGCACGATCTAATTTTGCCTACCCAACTTTGTCTATAATTGTTGCTACAATCATAACCAGGTGTTCCGCTTGCATTATTAGCAATTACTCGCTTATTGTTATTTAAAAAAACGGGTGCACCAGAACTTCCTCCAAAAGTTGTTCCATTGTCCCAATGCATCTCCCATCTTGGACCTGCAAAGTGTTGTAGTTTACCGGAGGTGATTTTTTTTTGGCATCCCTTTAGGATGATGGATAATAGTTACTTTATCTCCCATACTCCGTGCCGTAATATCTACACCGGAATAGTAAACATTTGCTTGAATAGGTATAGGTTGCGTTATAAGTAATATGGCATTATCACTCCATGTATAATCACAGTATTCCACCAATTGAGCTCCTTGTATTTTATAATGAGTATATTCCCACCCATCGCTACCATTGCAAAAAGAATTTTGGTAGTTAAAACAAAATGTAGCAGTACTCCAATTATTGACTTTATTTGTGCAATGTCTTGCTGTTAAAAAATATTGAGTAAAATTGTTTCGATAACTATTGACTAACGCTCCTGTACATTGATATCTTCCGCCATTTTCAGAAAAACGATATATGGCAACACTTCTTTTTTGGTCACACCAGTCATTGCCTTCTGAACAATTTACATCTATCAAGCAGGAATAATCGTCTCCTCTTACTGCATCCTCAAATGATTCAGTAAGATGGTGAATTTGTGAAATTAGAATTTGATTTTTGCTGAATTCATCTGTAGGAATTTCAATAACAATCGTACAATAATCACCCCGTATAAAATTGCTGATATACGAAGAATCAGGTATGAGACTAAAATTTTCTCCTTTTATTTTATACAACAAATAATCTGTGTAAAAAGAAACTATTGTATTGGACGATAATATAAATTTTTGAAAAACCACTTCTATTTCTTTAGCTCCTTTAGATTTTATTCTAATCTGTTTGCGCCAAATTTCATTCCTTCTTTCTGCAAATTCATTATCATCTAAACAATTTAACTCCATGTCGCGTACAACTCCACAGAAGTGTAAATATGGATCAATTTGTAAAGAATCAATAATTGGTTCCGACAACACAATGTTTTGTGTTGCAACATCACTTTGAGTTTTTACTGTATATGCAGTAATTAACAGCATAATCATTAAAATTATCTTTTTCATTGCAATATATTTTTATCAATTAATACTAAATCAAAATAACCAGATTTTACACATCGAATAAAGCCAATATGTTTAGACACATAGTAAGTAACACCGTGTTCATTAAACACATAAACATCAGAATAAGTTAGATCATTTATCGTATAGGTATTCAAATATGTTGCAGATGCAGGGAAAATAAAATTGTTGTTTTCATCACAACGTATATTTAAATGTCGCCTTGTAGGAGTAAAAATATAACCGTTTGCCGTGTTATCTTTGTCAATATCTGCATTCAATCGTGTAGTTTTTTTAGAATCACTTACAGTAATTTCCATTTCTATCCATTCCGCCCAATCATACGCTTTTCTGCCACCTAATGGTTTAGGTGCAAATCTTGTGAGGTCATAATTTGTTACTATCATCTTTTGTGTCGAATGACTTATGCTGTCACAATATGTCCATTCCGAGCCAGTTTGAAAACAAAACAAATCCTTTACTAACTGATTAACTGGTGCAGTATGCTCTTCACGACAAGCTGAACATAGAAATAATAGTATTATTCCTGCTATAAATAAATTTACTCGCTTCATTACATATCTTCTTTCATTTGTTGTTTTAACGTTTGTACTTTTATAAAAACCTGTTGATTCATAGTGATGTTTTTTTAACAATGCAAAATAATATTTATTCATCATAACTCAACTGCAAAGCTATAATAATAGTTGTTTTTCAATTCAATCAATAAGAATCAAATATTCGATGAAATCATGATTCAGACAAAATTTTTATCTTTGCCGCTCAAATAATCTCGAAGTAAACTATCACACTCTTAAATCTTTAAATTTTAAATCTTTAAATGAAGCAAATGAAAGGCATCGTCTTAGCCGGAGGCGCCGGCACGCGTTTACACCCCATCACATTGGCAATGAGCAAACAATTAATGCCCATTTATGATAAGCCGATGATTTATTATCCGATCTCCACGCTAATGCAAGCGGGCATTCGTGAAATTTTAATTATTTCAACGCCTGAAGATTTACCGCATTTTGAGCGTTTATTGGGCGACGGAGCGCGCTTGGGATGCCGGTTTGAATATAAAATACAATATGTTCCCAACGGATTGGCGCAAGCTTTTGTATTGGGCGCCGATTTTATAGGAAACGACAAAGCCTCTTTAATTCTAGGCGATAACATTTTTTACGGCGCCGATTTTGAAGATAATTTGGCGTTAAATAATGATCCGGTAGGAGGAGTTGTATTTGCTTATCATGTCTCAGATCCTGAAAGATATGGCGTAGTGGAGTTTGACAAAAATATGAATGCGGTAAGCATAGAAGAGAAACCGAAACAGCCGAAGTCTAATTATGCCGTTCCCGGATTGTATTTTTACGATAATTCGGTGGTGGAAGTGGCTAAAAGTATTCAACCAAGCGCGCGTGGAGAGTATGAAATTACGGATGTTAACCGTTATTATTTAGAACATAATAAATTGAAAGTAAGCAAAATGAGCAGAGGTACCGCTTGGTTGGATACGGGAACTTTTAAATCGCTGATTGATGCTACACAATTTGTGCAGGTGGTAGAAGACAGGCAAGGATTAAAAGTAGGTTGCATTGAAGAGGTGGCTTATCGTAAAGGATTTATTAACACCGAGCAATTAGAGAAAATCGCCCAGCCGCTGTTGAAAAGCGGGTATGGGCAATATCTCATGAATTTGCTTAAATAATTTTCTATATTTGCCGATTATTTGCCGAAACACATAAAAACTTATGAAAAAAGAGAAACTTTTTGCAGGAAAAACATTAGCGATTTTGTCGGGCGGCGGTGATACCCCGGCGATTAACTCAAGTATTGAAGCAGTTAGAAACCGCGCCTCCATGTTGGGCTTTAAAGTGTATGGCGTGTTGCGCGGCTGGAAAGGCTTGCTCGGCGAGGGCGATATTGTGGATTTAACCAATATTCCTTACAACGGAATTTACGGCGGAACAGGATTGTTGTCGAGCAGAACCAATCCGTTTCCAAGTAAGAAAAATAAGGAAGACCGCTCGGAGCAAATTTTGCGCAATATTGAACGCTATAAAATTGACGTACTTGTAACCATTGGCGGCGACGATACAAACGGCGCAGCCAAACAAATGTACGAATTATACGGCATTCCGGTAATTGGTTTCCCGAAAACTATTGATAATGACTTGCGTACGCGCACCATGCACCACTATCAGGGTAAAGAGCACGAAGTGGTATTATGTCCCGGATTCGCATCGGGCGCCATGCAAATAAAAAAACTTACGGCTAAGTTGCACACTACAAACGAGTCTCACCAACGCATTATGGTATTGGAAGTTATGGGACGCGATGCCGGTTGGCTCACAGGTTCTGCTATGTTTGGCGGCGCTCAAATGGCGCTCATCCCCGAAGTGGTGGTTACCAAAGAACGCAAAGATTTCTTCTTCGAAAAAGTGAAAGAAAAGTATATGTCAAACCCTAAACGCAGTTTAATTATTGCTGTTTCGGAAGGGGTACGCTGGTACAACGATGAAAAAGGCGAAATTGATATGGTGTATGCCAGCTCCGAATTGGATGAATACGGACATCCGCGCTTTGGCGGAATAAGCGGCGTGATTGCTTCCGAACTGAATAAAAAGTTAGGCATTGAAGCGCGTGGGCAAATTTCAGGCTACATTCCGCGCTCGGGAAGATGCTATGAATATGACAGAAGGTTAACCTCAACGTTGGCGGATAAAGTAACCGACCTTTTGCTGCGAGAAGAATTTGGAAAAATGCCGGTAATGCGCAACATTGTTTCTTATAACGAATTAGAAGAGTATCACACCGATACCATCGAAATGGGGAATATTGGAAACTTTCCGCTTCCGCAACTCTATTATGATGCCAACGAATTTCAATTCTCAGATCAATATGTTGATTTTCTGACTCATATTATTGGTGAACCTTATAGGATGGAGTTTAATCATCAGTTTCCTATTGTTATTCCGTAAAAAAAGAAACCAATGAGTGTTTTACATAAAATTTCCCATTTTTTATCACCTCTTCCGTCATCCGGCGGCAAGCCGCCGTCTGCCACCTTCTCCTCACAGAGGAGAAGGAATTTTTCTGCTTTCTGCCTTCTGCTTTCTGCCTTCTGCTTTCTGCCCTCTGCCTCTGCGCAACGTTTCATTGGCGGGCTTGCAGTCGGAATGAATCTTTCTCAAGTAGATGGTGATGAGGTGTTTGGCTATAATAAAGTAGGATTCAACGGAGGACCCTATGTGAAGTTTATGTTAGATAAAAAGCAACGTTTTTCGTTGACAATGGAACTTTTATATACGCAAAAAGGAGCAGTGAAAAAATATCCGGCACCCAATGGCGTAAGAGTGGCTCTTGAAGACACGGCGCTTATTGATCCAAGATTTCCTGAATATAATACAAAGTACTTCTATAATTTACGCACAGATTATCTTGAAATTCCGCTATTGGTACATTATGATGATCCAAAATCAAAAATTAGTATAGGCGTAGGGATAACGTGGGCACGATTGGTATATATCAAGGAGATGCAACACGATTTCCGTAGGTCGGATACAATAAGAGGGGCAAGGCGGTTAACTACAGCAATAAATTCAGGAAGATACAATAGAAATGACTGGGGAATAATTGCTGATGTGAAAATTCCGGTTTATAAAGGTTTAAAGTTTAATTTCCGGTTTCAATACTCAATTGTGCCTTTTGGAAAAGAAAGACGATTCTACAACTCTACAAGCCCAAATTTTGAAGGTTCGATACTTCGCAAACCCTATCATAATACATTAACATTTAGGTTAATTTATTCATTTAATGAAAAGTATACAGAAAATACAAATTATGATAAAGAAGGAAATAGAATAGGTCCAAGATGGATAAGAGATCCGGAGGCGATGAAATGGTAATAAACAATTTAATAATTTAGAGATTTAATAATTTAAAACCTTAAATCTTTAAATTCTTAAATTCTTAAATTTTAAATATATGAAAATCAATTATTTACTGCTAAGTGCATGCTTAATTTATTTATTTACTGCTTGCAAGAAACCCGATTTTGATTTAAATGCTTCCTACGAGAAAGTTACCGTAGTTTATGGAGTTTTAAACTATCAGGATTCCATTCATTATGTTAAAATTTATAAAGGTTTTCAATCTCATGGAGAAAATCAGATATTTATCAATGCTCAAAATCCCGATAGTATTTATTACTACGACCAAATTAATGTTATTTTACAAGAGTGGCACAATGGTGCAAGAACGGCACGTGCTAATATTCCTCTGCAAATGACACGTAATTTTCCAAGAGACGCAGGTTTCTTTTATTATGGTGATGAAAGAATTATATACTACACAACAGATACGCTCTCAAAATATTTAGATTATAAAATTAGAATTACCCATAAAACAACAGGAGAAGTAATAGAAGCTCAAACGCCTATGGTAGGCGATGCTAGAGTATTATCAACGCTTACAGAATTTAAGATGATGGAGCCAAAGGGTAGAGTTAGATTTGAAGGAGTGCCAAGTGTTGGAGATAATGGATATGAAATTCATGTAAATTTTGTTTATTTTGAAGTGGACAAAACAAATCAAGCAGTAAAGATAGGCAGAGTTCGTAAGAATATTACTCCACGAGTAGGAGAAGAAATCGGAAAGGATTATGCCGGTAACTTTGCTAAAGAATTTCCACAAACTTTCTACGAAGATATTGCGGCGGAATTAGAAAGAGATAACAATGTAACACGTTATATGGGCTTACCGGGAAATAATGGTTCATGTATTGAAATAGAAATATGGGCAGCAGGTAAAAGTTTCATGAGCTTTTTACTTTCCAACCAACCTACCAATAGTTTTGTGCAGGTAAATACCATATACACAAATATAGAAACTCCCAGTGGCGGATTGGCTTTTGGTTTTCTATCCTCAAGATCCAAATCTCAGGCAAGGTATTTTACGGTTACGGCAGAGTCTGAGCAAGAATTGATCTCGGGACCTCTAACCGGTCATTTAGGATTCAGACCTTGGACAGAGTATAAACCTTAATAATTTTAAAAGATGGTTCGCGTTCGTTTCGCTCCCAGTCCTACGGGACCGCTGCATATTGGCGGCGTTCGTACATGTTTGTACAATTATCTGTTTGCTAAACAGCACGGTGGCGCTTTGCTCCTTCGTATTGAAGACACCGACCAAACGCGCTTTGTGCCCGGCGCTGAAGAATATATTGTTGAATCTTTTAAGTGGTTGGGTATCACTTTTGATGAAGGAGTGCACGTGGGCGGAAAACATGTGCCTTACAAACAATCGGAACGGATGCACATTTATAAAAAATATGCCGATGAATTGATTGAAAAAGGGTGGGCATATTATGCATTCGATACGCCGGAAGACTTGGAAACAAAGCGCAAGGAAGCCGAAGCCGAGAAAAAAACATTTCAATATGACGTGAATACACGAAATACAATGTGTAATTCACTGACATTATCTCCGGAGGAAACCGCGGAAAAATTGCAAGGAAACTATGTAGTCCGTTTTAAATATCCTGAAAATACGGAAATTCACGTTCGTGACCTCATTCGCGGGGATGTGAAAATAAATTCACAATTGTTGGATGATAAAGTGCTTTTTAAATCCGATGGTTTACCTACTTATCATTTAGCCAATGTGGTGGATGATCATTTAATGGAAATTACGCACGTTATTCGTGGCGAAGAGTGGTTGCCTTCTGCGCCTTTGCACGTAATGCTCTACAAGGCTTTTGAGTGGCAAGCGCCGCAATTTGCGCACTTACCTTTACTGCTTAAGCCTGATGGAAATGGGAAGTTGAGCAAACGTGACGGAGACCGGCTCGGTTTTCCCGTATTTCCGCTGCAATGGAAAGACCCGAATACCGGCGAAATCTCTTCCGGCTATCGTGAAAGCGGCTATTTGCCCGAGGCGGTAAATAACTTTTTGGCGTTGTTAGGTTGGAACCCCGGAACAGAGGAAGAAGTGATGAGCATGGAGCAATTGATTGCGCGTTTTTCTTTGGAAAAAGTAAGCAAATCGGGCGCAAAATTCGATTTGGATAAAGCGAAGTGGTTTAACCATTACTATATACAGCAAAAACCGAATACGGTGTTGGCTGAAATTTTCGCACAACAATTGGCTGAAAAAAATATTCATCCCGACATAGAGAAAATTGAAAAAGTAGTAGCTTTAGTAAAAGAGCGGGTTTACTTCACCACCGATTTTTGGAATCAAAGCGCATTCTTATTTCAGGCGCCCGAAACCTATAATCCTGAAGTGGTTAAAAAACGTTGGAAAGAAGATACACCATTGCAATTGAAGCAAGTTATTGAAATTCTCACCTCTGTTTCGCCTTTCGATAAAATCGTAGTACACGACAAAGTAGTTGCATTTATTCAAGAAAACCAGCTAAATATGGGGCAAATAATGAACTGCTTGCGCCTTGCTTTAGTAGGCGATTCTAAAGGACCTGATTTGTTTGAAATTATTGATTTTATTGGGGTAGGGGAGACGGTACGGAGGATTGAGAGGGCGATGGAGGAAATTTAAGATTTAAAAATTTAAAGATTTAAAATGCTTTTATATTTTTATCGTAGACCACCATCCTCTTTCCTATTGGACGAATGGTGGCAATGCCGGCGCGGTGCAACCTCCATACTAACTTCTGATTGAATGACATGGCAGCAACGCCCAGATAAATGTTGTGATTTTTGTATGCCGGATAGAGTGTTTTAAAGACTTCCACGCGTGAAATAAGGCGATCTATAGAAATATTGTCAGGTTTGGCATTATATTTGACCTCAATGATGGCAGCGCTTTTCCCATTGAATAGAAAAATATCACACTCTATCTCGCCTTCCAAAGACTTATAATGCATCTTCCTTTCAATTCTGTCAAATTTTTGATTTGTTTCCGCATTTAACTTGTCGAATCTTTGATTTGATTCTTTAATAAGTTGGGCAATTTCTTTAATTAGCCGGTCGGTTTCGGCAGACATTTCTTTAATGTCGTTCCAAGTGAGATTTTGGTGTTCTTTCATGTTTCTTTAAATTTAGTATTAGTAATTAAGTTTGAACCATGATTTTATTAAGATTTGCAAGATTTCCATGATTAAGAACCTATAATCTTGTGCATCTTAATAATCTTAATAAAATCATGGTTCAAGATGGACAAATATATGATTAATTTCCTTTCATTCAGCACATTGAGTTTGCATAAAAAACCGATTTTTAGGCAGAAAAGTTGCCGAAAAATGCATTTTTTGAAAAAACGGCAATTTTTGAGATAAAGAATTTGGAAGAATTTCGGAGAAAATGCGGTGTGAAGAAGCGGAAATTTTGAAGAAACCATGCTAAATATTTTAAAAAGAGATTAAAATTTCTCAAAAAACAATTTTTTAAAAATACCGTCCATACTCCAATAATGACCATTCAATTGCTCATATTGACCGTTTAAAAAAATAATCGTCCATTTTATTATTTGTACTGTAAGTGCCTTATTTTTGTGCTATTAGTAAAATATAAAACTTTATGCACATGAAAAAAATTATCTTTTTCTTATTTTTCGGCGCGCTCTTTATTGGGGGATATGCGCAAACAGTAAGGCCTGCCTATTGGGAATTAATAGGAAATTCCGGTACTACAAATTTACATTTTTTAGGCACTACCGATTGTAAGCCTATCATTTTTAAAACGAACGATACAGAGCGTATGCGATTGTTGAGCGATAAACCATTTCTGGGAATAGGGCTTTTCGAGCCTCAATCGATATTGCATTTGCACTATCAGCTAAATGGGGATTGTGGGGTTGGAATATTTCCGACTCCCGGAGCGCCGTTAAAATTACTCCAGTTAACCACTCCGGAAACAGGAAGCGGTGAAAACGACGGATTTACCGTATCTTACTTTAATACAAAAAATATTCGTTTTAAACAACATGAGCAAGCCAAATTTTTTATTGAAGGACCGGCGGGCGGATTAATGATCTCATCTAACGGCAATATTGGAATGGGTACGGAATCTCCGCAACAAAAATTGCATATAGAAGATGGAAATATATTAATTTCTAAAACATCACCCAATTATACCAATACAAGAAACGGCACTTTACGTTTTACTGCCGGTATGGATAATAATCCTTCTTTCGACGGCTGGGGTATTGAGCGCGTAAATTCGGTTGAGGAAGGCTATGGGCTCGATTTTTGGAGATACTTTTTAGGTACAGTTCCCGGTGGCCCATTTCAATCTCTGTTCTTTTTAGGTGATAACCGTTGTGTGGGAATAGGAACGAAAGATCCGCAGGCAACATTAGATGTAAATGGTTCGTTTAGAGCTCTAAGCGCTAATATTACCGGAACTACTTACCTAAACGGAAAATTAGGCATAGGCACCAATAATCCTCACGAGCAAATGCAAATAGGCGATATTTGGACATTTCACAACGGAGGAACAAAATATATAGGGCGTAATGTAACTTATACATCATCTGGTAACGTAAGGATTGAGCAAGGCGTTGCAAGCTTACTTAATTTTTCCGATGGGAGTATTTCATTAGAAATTGCAGAAGCCGGTCCGGCTGGTTCATCAGTCAACATTACGGGAAAAAACCTTACGCTTACTGATGCAGGGAACGTGGGAATAGGGAAACATGACCCGAAAGCAAAGTTGGATGTAAATGGTTCGTTTAGAGCTGAAAACGCAAGTATCACCGGCATCTTATCTGCCAACGTCTTAAATGTCCCAAATGTCCACATTTCAAAAACACTAACCGCTCCAAAAGCCGATATTGATACGATAGTTACGAAAGTGCTGAATGCGCAAAGTGTAGATATTAATGCTACATTGAAAGCTCGGTACGCAACAATTGATGATATTATATTCACGCGCCAACTTTCAGCTACTACTTCCGTCAATACTGGTACATTACTTGCTAACATCGCGTTTATTGGAGGGACAGTATTTGCTAAGGAAGTACAAGTTGCACTTGAACCTGATTGGCCTGATTTTGTGTTTAGTAAAGATTATAACTTGTTATCTTTGAGTGAAGTTGAACAATTTATTGCCGAAAACCAACATCTTCCCAATGTGCCTTCTGCAGCAGAGGTTGGGGTTAATGGAATTAACTTGGGCGAAATGAATGCCATACTCTTACAAAAAATTGAAGAACTTACCTTATACATTATAGATCAAGAAAAGCAGATAAAAGAGTTGAAAAAACTTTTTTCTGAATTAGAAAGCAAGAAAGGAGGGGAGTAATGAAAAAGATAATATTGCTAATAATTAGCATTTTTATAACAGCGCCTTTATGCGTTTGTCAAACAAGTAAAAAAGAACTCCCTACTTCTTTTTTATATAACTTGTCTACAAGAGTTGAACAATACAATTTAAATGCACAATTAACCAGAGTAGGAAATGAAACGCGCACTGAAGTGATTGAAGGCGATACGTTAGATTTTTCCGATCCCATTATTGGAGAATTATTTAGCGTTTATATAAATAAAAATAATACGGGAACATGGACTGCAATGGATAATGGAGATAGTATTTGGCAGTTGCAAATTAATTCTACCGCAGGCAACTATATGATGCTTCTTTTTGATAATTTTTATATACCTCGAGGAGCAAAACTATTTGTATATGCTACAGATAAAAGCCAAACCTATGGTCCTTTTACGGATGAAAATAATTATCCTTCACGCAAATTTTCGATAGCGCCTTTAAAAACGAACTCTTTAATTATTGAATACTATAAACCTTTTTATGTTAGAGAACAGGCAGCACTAAACATTAGATCTGTTGGATTAATTGGTAATAGTCTTGAACAAAAATCATATGATGGCTTTGGAACTTCCGACCCTTGTATGATCAATGCCATGTGTCCTGAATATGCTGATTGGTGCAATCAAAGACGTTCTGTTGCCTTACAGATCATGGTTTTTCCCAATAGTGATTCTACAGCGCGAAGAGCCAGCGGTTCATTGCTCACAAACGAAAAACGAGATGGAAAGCCTTTTTTACTCACTGCATTTCATTGTCTTGATAGAAATAATGATGGCGAAATAGATCAATCAGAAAAAGATGATTTGGAATATTGGGTATTTGTTTTTAACTATCAAAGTCCAAATTGTTCAAACCCAATAATAGAGCCTTCGTACGAATATTTCATTTCAGGAGCAGTTTTTTTAAGAGGAAGGAGCTATTATCCGCAAAGCCCTTATAAGACTGGAAGTGACTATGCATTATTGCAATTAAAACGAAAACCACCTAAAAACTATAATGTTTACTATAATGGATGGTCAAACGATGCAGATGATATAACAGAAACAGGTGTAGGTATTCATCATCCTCAACGAGACATAAAAAAAATTGCTGTGTGGGAAAAAATAGCTTCTGCAAACATAGCATGGAGAGGGAGATTTACAGAAGGGGGCATTCAAGAAGGCTCTTCCGGATCACCATTATTTAACAGCTCCGGATATGTGATGGGTCAGCTCATGTCGGGTAATGTCTTTAATGCATGTGGTAAAAAATCTAGAGGTACTTATGGTCGTTTTGACAAATCATGGCATAATTATGGATTACATTATGAACTAAATCCAAGCGGAACAAATTCCGGAGGTAATGGTGTTAATCTTATAAGCATGAGCGGAGATGAAACCTGTAAGCAGAATTGGCATTTTAATAATTGCGATGATCTACACACCAGTGCGAATGTTGGCGTGGTACTAACACCATCAATTAGACAATACGATGGTGTTTACAATGCAAAAGACTTTATTACTGCTAAAAATACAACCATACAATCCGGAACAAAGGTTGTTTTTGAAGCGGGAAATAAAATTGTTTTAAAACCCGGATTTCATGCAAAAGCAGGAAGTACTTTTATTGCTAAAATAGACGATTGTGAATTAGGATGCTATAATGGAAAAGGTAGGAGTGAAGATGAGCCTAAAATGGTTTTTTCTAATTCGGATAGTGAGATTATTAAAACAAATGTAAATAATATTAATGCCATTGGAAATGATGCTGTTATTCGAGAATTGACAATATATCCCAATCCAAACAATGGAACATTTTCTATCAAGCTATCCAATAAGAATAGTGAGTTCGTTAAAATAACAATTACCGATATTGGAGGAACAATAATCTATAACACAGATACGTTTACAGAAAGAGTTCAGCTTTCTAATCCTCCTGCCGGTATTTACATTATCTCATTAATTTTTAAAGATAAAGTTTTAACATCAAAATTTGCAGTGCTATGAAATTCCACTTTTTACTATTAATTATTTTTTTAGGAACTGTTTTTGGGACAGGTGCGCAAGAATCTCAGAAAAAACATTTTTCCCCTGAATTTAAGCTCTCTTTTAATTTTCCAAATAAAACTCTGTTAGGCGGTTATGGTTTTGGTGCAGGAGTGCACAATGCTTTCTTTAATCAAAAACGTTGGAATTTAATAATCGGTTTGGAGTATAATGTTGTGTTTCGTAACATGGTTTTTTTGTTGGATGATGTTGGAGGTCACTATCACTATATTGGTATTCCGATAAATGTTCGTGTGAACTTCGGAAAAAAAGTAAAATTTTTTATTGAAGCAGGCGCTTTTTTCGATCCTCTTGTCCTTGAAAAACGCAAACCAATTGAAAAAGACATTTCAACAACAGAGAAAACAATTTATGTATATAATCCGGATTTTGGCATTTCCGGAGGCGTGGGTTTGCGAATTCCTGTCAAAAAATATGAAATATTAATAAAAAGTGATTATAAATCCGGTATGAGACATCTTTTTGATTATTCTTTTATTACTAGATTTAATAGTTATTGGCGTTTTGCTGTTGGTTTTAAGATGTAACAATATTGAAAAATAAAAATACATTACCGTTGGCTGAGGCCAACGATAAAAAAGACAAAAGCAAGCAGGCTTTAGTCAAAATCATTTCAATTTTTGGCTAAAGCCATTTTTTGTTTATTTCCTATTTGTTCGTCAGTTAAAACTGACGGCAATTTGTAGGGGATTCCTCGCTGCGCTCGGAATGACGGGTACGCGTACATCAAGGGGGAAAGAGGTGGAAGGAGCGGCGGCGGTTAACATTATCAAAGACAAAGTTCTTTCTGCCGCCGCTCCTTCCACCTCTCCCATAACGCGGATGTGTATGGTCATTCCGAACGAAGCGTTAGCGAAGTGAGGAATCTCGTGCAAAACAAGAGACCCTGCCCTGAGTTGTCTCTTATTTTTCCATAAAGAGTTGTCATTCCGAGCACAGCGAAAAATCTCATGAAAGAGGCTATAACCTTTTAATGCATTTGCATCTAAGTAGCTGAAATTTTTATAATGATATTTCGCTATTTTTGCCCCCAAATATTAACCAAAATAATTTTAATGAAGTAAAAAACAGTTAGATAGTTGTAAAAAACATTAGAATGATGTCTTTCTTCTTGAAAATTTGACGATTTTGAGATAGATACTAAAAGATAAGTTTAATGTTCACGTGCTGGCGTGAACTTAACTTATCTGTAGTATCGGGTTTCGTCAAATACCTCAAGAAGCGGATATTTTAAGTATCACGCTTTTTTTAGTATCTAAAAACAACAAACAAAAAATATGAAAATAGACTACAGCAAGCAATTAGGGAAAAAACTGATCACCAAAGGGCATCAAAAAATATGCGTTCATATTAAAAACATTATGTACATTCAGTGTCATGGAGGTTTAGCTACCCTGTTTTTACATGATGAAAGCAAAGTGGAAGATATAAAATCCCTTAAAGCGTTTGAAGAAGATTTGTGCGAAATGGGTTTTATTCGTATTAGTAGAAATACTATCGTTAATGTAAAGTATATTACAAAGATAGATACAAACCGGGATAAGAAAATAGTATATCTTAAGGAAATTATGTTGGAGGCTTCAAGAAGGCGGTTGGCTTTTTTAAGAAAATGCCTGTAATTACTTTTTCCGCTTAAACGATTCAATCGTTACTTTTAACGAGAAAACATGCGAAGGCAAAGCAATGGAAAGACTGCCTAAATCGGTAAAGGCGTAATCTATAAAAACAATATCTTTAATTCCGATACCAATTCCGAAGTTAATTTGGCACGTAAATTTGTTCTTACCATCGAAAAAAGGCACTTGCTGAAAATTGCCGATTCCGGCACGAAGCGCCACAATGGTTTTGTACGCAAACTCCATCCCAAAATGAGGATCAATAGATACAGCATTGCTTCTAATCAATGTGTTACGTTTTCTGTCGAAAGTGCAATCAAAATCTAATGCAAAAGTTCCGTTAAATCCTTTACCGAATTCTACATATTTACCCGCACCGAGGTTAAGTTTCGGAAGAGTTAGCTCTAACGTATTTGTAGGAATTTCGTTTCCGGTAGCTTCAAAAACTTCAATTACTTTAGGTGATAAGTCGTAAGTCCAAGCATTAAAGGTAGAAGTAACATCTTTTAACATGGCGCCCATTTGCCATCCTTTAATATTATATTGTACGCCTGCATCCAATCCGAATCCCCATGCGCCGGCAAATTTTCCAATGGTTCTGCGAATGATCTTGGCATTGGCGCCCACAGAAAGCCCTTTTATGTTCTCAAAATTATACGCATAGCTTAATAAAAAGGCATTGTCGGCTGCCGAAAAATAAGAGATTCTATTATAATCAACGTTTCCTTGATTGTCAATTAATTCTGTGGTATTCATAATGTTATCCACTCCGAAACGTATCCACGTAATGGCTACTGCTTGCTTGTTGTCTATTCTGTAACCTGCGCCAATATAGTCGTATTTTGCGATACCGGCAAAATACTCTGCGTGCATGGCGGCTAATTGGTAAGGGCGTTCCATCCGTACCAAACCGGCGGGATTCCAATAGGCTGCGGTAACATCATCTGCTAGTGAAGTCAAGGTGTTTGCCATAGCCAATCCGCGTGCACCTATTCCCAATGAAAGAAACTCATTGCTGTACTTTGCAACTTGCGCGTTTACAAACAGATATGAAAAGCTAAGAAAAAAAATGAGTAGAAACTTTTTGCAATTTATCATAACAAAAAAGATGTTGCATGTTCATAAACGCTATGCAACATCTTTTATTTTTTAAGGCTATAGAAAACTTACCCTTTTATTACTGCCAGCGGGCTCAACTCTACTTTGATTTTCACGAGGTCGTTTTGCAATGCCATCACCTGCGAAATATCCTTGTATGCCGATGAGGCTTCTTCCAAATCCGATTTTCCGCGTATGGAGTGCAGGATGCCGAGATCGTCGAGTTTGCGTTTTTCTTCTTCGAGGTTGAGGTTGCGAATGGCGGCGGAGCGGCTCATTGTACGCCCTGCGCCGTGCGAGCAGCTCATAAAGCTTTCGGGATTACCAAGACCTTCAACAATGTAAGACTTTGTGCCTTGTGAACCGGGAATAATGCCTATTTCGCCCAACTTTGCAGATGTTGCGCCTTTGCGATGTACCATCACTTTTGTGTTAAAATGGTTTTCCCATGTAGCATAATTATGAGCGATGTTAATCACCGGCTCGTAAGCTACATTATTAAGTATAGAAGAAATAACCTGTTGAATTCGCTCCATCATCAGCTTGCGGTTTGCCAATGCAAATTCGGTGCAATATTTCATTTCTTGGTAGTAAAGATGTGCCTCATCGGTCTCGAAAGGCAAGAAAGCTAAATCCATTTTTGGAGTAACGGTAGTATTATAGGTTTCGTTCAGCTTTTTTGCTTGTTTATTGTAATATTCAGCTACTTGCAAGCCAAAATTACGACTACCGGAATGCACCATAATCCAAAGAAATCCATCGCCGGAACGTTGCAATTCAATAAAATGGTTGCCGCCACCGAGCGTACCCAACTGTTTTAATGCTGCAAGATATTGGCGCTTTACGACCACTAATTCGTTTAAATTGTAGCCTTGTGGCATCAATGATTCGTCTTGGCTTACTTTTTGATGATTAAACCCAAGCGGAACAACTTCTCGAATGTCTGTCATGATTTGCAATAACTGATTGCGCTGTAAATCATCGGCTTTAATGTTGATTTTTACGGCGCACATGCCACAGCCGATGTCCACACCCACGGCATTGGGAACAATTACATTGTTGGTTGCCAACACGCCGCCAATAGGCATTCCGTAGCCTTCATGCGTGTCGGGCATTAAACAGATATGGCTAAAGGCGAAAGGCAAGTTGGCAAGGTTAATTGCTTGCTTCATAGCGCCTGCCTCCGGCTCATTGAGCCACATTTTTATGGGAATTTTTTCGGTGGAGACTACTCTTTGCATGGATTAAGTTCCTACAATCGTTCCAACTTCACTGTGAAGTGCCGCATAATGGGCGCTTCCCAAACAATTTTTACGCCACGTGTAACTTTTTCTCTTCGATCATAAACATTTTTCAAAGCTGCCGCTACCACGTCCATGTGGTTATTAGTGTAAGTTCTTCTGGGGATTGCCAAGCGTAAAAACTCCATGCCGCCGAAACGGTTTTCGCGGGTAATGGGGTCTCTATCCGCTAAAATGTATCCGATTTCACAGCCGCGAATACCGGCTTCCAAATATAATTCTATGGTTAAAGTTTGTGCCGGAAACTCCTCTTTGGGAACATGCGTGAGTACTTTTTGCGCGTCAACGAAAATAGCGTGCCCGCCGGCAGGTCTTTGGTACGGTATGCCGTATTCGTCTAATTTTTGCGCCAGATATGCTACTTGTTTGATGCGCGTTTCCAAATTTTCAAATTCGGTATTTTCATCTAAACCTACTGCTAAAGCGTTCATATCTCTGCCGGATAGTCCACCGTAAGTGATATATCCTTCAAAGATAATACATTTCACTTTGGCTTGTTCGTACCATTCCTCCAAGTTTGTAGCGATAAAACCGCCCATATTCACTTGTGCGTCTTTTTTCGCGCTCATGGTCATGCCATCGGCGTAGCTGAACATCTCCTTACAAATCTCTTTAATGGTTTTGTTTTCGTATCCTTTTTCGCGGGTTTTAATGAAATAGGCATTTTCGGCAAAACGCGCAGCGTCGAACAATACGGGTTTCTTATATTTTTTCGCCACCTTATGCACTTCTTTCATATTTTGCATCGAAACAGGTTGTCCGCCACACGTGTTATTGGTAATGGTAACCAACACGAAAGGAATTTTATCGGCATTGTGTGTCAAACAATCTTCCAACAACTTAATATCCATATTGCCTTTAAACGGAAGCTCCAGTTGTGTATTGCGGGCTTCGGCAATAGTGCAATCTACAGCAAATGCTTTTCTTGATTCGATGTGTCCTTTGGTGGTATCAAAGTGCGAATTTCCGGGCACCATATCGCCTTCTTTAATTAAGCAAGAAAAAAGTACATTTTCGGCGGCACGCCCTTGATGCGTGGGGATTACATATTTAAATCCTGTAATTGCCGCAATGGTTTCTTTCATTTTAAAGAAAGAAGTTGCGCCGGCATAACTTTCGTCGCCCACCATCATGGCTGACCACTGCCTGTCGCTCATTGCGCCGGTACCGGAATCGGTAAGGAGGTCGATATAAACTTTTTGCGATTCTAATTGAAACACATTATAATGCGCTTCTTTTAGCCATTTTTCACGTGCTGTGTGCGTACTTTTTTGGATGGGTTCTACCATCTTAATTTTCCAGGATTCTGCAAAAGGGATTTCCATATATAGTTTAATATTTAAGTTTCATACACTTAGCGCACCATTCACACGCAATAGTATTTCCATCTGCTTTAATTTTTTTGGTTTGCTTTCCGGCTTCATCATACCAAGACCAGGTGCCGTCGCAAATGCCGTGGTTGTAATGACCTTTAAGTAAGGGATGTCCGTTATCCCTGTAGAGATTATAGATGCCATGGTGTTTACCGTCCACGTAAAAAGTTTCCGTAAAAACCGACCCGTCATTGTGAAAAGCATACCATTTACCATCTTTTTTTCCATCTTTCAATCCACCACTCACGTATTCTTGTTTATTTTGATAAAATTCTGCCACTCCAATTCTTTCTTGGGTTGGATTTCCTTCTTCATCTAATTTATAGTAGTAAACCACTTTAGGTGCGGTGTCATTCCACATTTCAGCGGGTCTGCCGCCGGGAGTTTCCAAAGTAAACTCCGGTCTGGGAGGCTTTTGTTGTTTATTATGACATGCTACGAAGCATACCAATATTCCAAATATCCATAAACTCCGATAAAAAATGTTACCGGAAAAACAAGAAAAATGAATTTTCATATAGTAAAATTATTCGTTAACTTCTTCTTGATTTGGAGCTTCTGTTTCAACCATTACTGCCGTGGGCAGTTCATTAGCATCTTCAGAAACAAGATAGAAAACCGTTACAAGATCGCCTGCCTTTGCATCTATCGCTTTCGACATATCTGCTTCATGGATATTGAAAATCATTGTTTCCCCATCATCCGTAAAAACAGTGAGCGAAGTCATGCCAATTTCTACTACATATCCTGAGATAGTTGCATCGTTTCCAACATTAGCTACCTCCATCTCTTTTACGACATTTGATTTGCAGGAGAGTAAACAAAAAACTGAAAATAAAATTGTTGCAATAAAAAACGTTTTTTTCATAATAGAATAAAATTTGAAAATGGTTATTGTTTTTTTAATGGGCAAAAGTAGTTTTTTTTGCGAGATAATGAAGAGAGAAATAATTACAAACTACGAATTAAAAATTATGGAATGTTTTTAAATTCACATAGAAATTATTATACCTTTGCACTCGTAATTATTTATTTAGATAAATAATTGTTAAACAGTATATTAATTCAAAATAACAAATGAAAAAAGAAAAATTACTATCGTTTATTTTATTGGCGTTATTCATTTTTATTACTCCAATTTTGTATGCCGTTCCGGCAACTCCGCATCCGGTTACCTTAACTCAGCCGAATGGGGATACGTTAACTGTTAGAATTAAAGGTGATGAAAGAATAAATTGGTACGAATCTATGGATGGTTATACGTTATTGTTTAATCAGGCAGGTTATTTATCTTATGCTCAATTAGATGAAAACGGGAACTTGCAGCCTTCCGATTTTATAGCTACTAATATCGACCAAAGGAATTTTGCAATACATTCATTCTTATATAAAATTGATAAAAATTTGTTTTACAGCGATATACAAAAGCAATTAATGTTGAAAATTTGGGAAATAGAAGATGAGGTTGCCGGTATGAAAAATGACAAGGCTGTTGTTGGTCAATATAAAACGTTGTGCGCCTTTGTGCAATTTCCTGAAAAACAGATGATAAAATCCATGAGCGAATTTGAAGGATTGATGAACCAATTAGGATATACCGGCAACGGTACCGGTAGCGTTCGCGATTATTTTAAGGAATCGTCTTACGGTCAATTTGACTTAATCGTAACGTTATGTGGTATTTATACAGCGCCAAACAGCAGTGTTTATTATGCAGGCTCAACGCCGGGTGATGGAACATATCGTGCTAGAGAACTTGCAAGATGGTGCGCGCTGCAAGTGGCTGCAGAGCCAGACATCAACTTTGCTGATTATGATAGCAATAATGATGGCGTGGTAGATGGATTTCATTTCATTTTTGCAGGCATAGGGCAAGAAGCCGGTGGAGGTGCAGGAACAATTTGGTCGCATAAATGGCAGTTTACACCTGCTGTTACGAAAAACGGAAAATCAATCAGCGTTTATTCCTGTTCTCCGGAGCTTTTATCCGGCACAATGATAACTACCATTGGTGTAATTTGCCATGAAATGGCACATGCTTTCGGCGCTCCCGATTTTTATGATACTAATTATGGAACAGGCGGACAATATGAAGGTACCGGAAATTGGGATCTTATGGCGGGTGGAAGCTGGAATGGCTCTCCGATGGGGAATCGTCCTCCGCATCCGAATATGTATACTAAAGTACAGTTTGGCTGGGTAACGCCTATGGTCTTAAATGCGCCGTTAACAGTTGCCAATATGCCCAACTCGGCAGAAAATCCTGTGGCATACAGAATAAATACCGGCAACGGCAGTGAACACTATTTATTGGAAAATCGTCAACGAATTAGATTCGACACCAGTGTACCGGGAGACGGATTACTCATATATCATGTACATAACAGTGTGGGAACATCATGTATTAATTGTACACACCCACAAAAGATGTATCCCGTATGCGCCAGCTCTAATGTTGCCATTCCGGTAGCAGGCTCGAGCAATTATGGAAATATCAACAGCGCCGGGTGTCCATTTCCGGGAACCAGCGGCAAAACTTCTTTTGACGGCACCTCAACTCCAAGGATGTTCCATTGGACAAACACAGTTATAAATGATAAGCCTATTACCGACATTACTCACTCTAACAGGCTGATTAGTTTCAACTTTATGGGTGGAGGCGCCTTCGTTCCGGTAACTGATATCACGGGTGTTCCTACTTCGGTTACAGCAGGAGCGCCCCTTGCACTCACGAGTACGGTTGTTCCAAGTAGCGCCTCCAATAAAACCGTTGTTTGGAGCATTAAAGATGCCGGTAATACTGGCGCAACACTTTCCGGCAGTACCCTTAATACTACTGCGCCGGGTGCGGTAGTTGTAGCAGCAACTATTGAAAACGGTTTAGCAATTGGAAGCCCCTTTGTTAAAGATTTTACGATAACAGTGAATAAGCCGAATATGGCAGGTACTGTAACTATCACAGGGATAACAGCTTTTGGAGAAACTTTGACGGCTAATACAACAATGCTGACTTCTAATCCGGTAATTCCGAACTTAGGTACACTTACCTATCAATGGAAACGCGGCGCAACCGATATAGGTTTCAACAACCCAACTTATGCGCTGGTAGCAGCCGATATTGGCAGTACAATTACCGTAACCGTAACTGCCGGCAATTGTAATGGCAGTATCACTTCAAACTCAACAGCAACTATTACCAAGGCTACTCAAGAAAAACCCGATGCACCTACTGCATTAACCATAACACAAACCAGCATTGTGCTTCATCCTATTTCCGATTGCGAATATCGTATGGATGGCGGTGCCTGGCAAACATCCACCGCTTTTAGCGAATTAACTCCCAACACTACTTATTATTTTGAAGCGCGCAAGACAGAAACGGCTACCCATTTTGCTTCCGATCCAAGCTCAACAGCACCTTTCAGCACCCTTCCAAATCCCGGTTATATTATTATGGCAACTGCTACCGGAAGTGGAGAGATCACACCGGAAGGTGAAGTTGTGGTTTTAGAAGGTGCATCTCAAGTATTTACAATGAAAGCACAATTAGGATGGCGCATTCTTGATGTTTTGGTTGATGATTTAAGTGTAATTGTTTATCCCGGTCAGGTTGAATATGAATATGTATTTGAAGATGTTCATGATAACCATGCTATTCATGCAATTTTTGAATATCTTGGGATTGATGATTGGATGCAAAATTTTGCGCCTCTACGGATTATACCGAATCCGGCGTATGATTTTGTTGAATTACAAATTACAAACTACGGATTACGAATTAGTGATATTGAATTTTATAATGCGTTTGGGCAATTGGTAAAGATTGTGCCTTATCTTGGTGAAATAAAGGATGATATTATAACGCAACGTATTTCGATTTCCGATTTGAGCCAGGGTATTTACTTGATAAAAGCAGGAAGTCGAACGGCGAAATTGGTGGTACAGTAAACTTACGCATTAGTACACCACTTTCACCACCCTATTACCCGACCGGATGAAGTAAACTCCGTGAGTATTCAACCTAACGCTCATTACCTCATTATTGGCAACGCTTTGGTGCAGCAATTTTCCGATAGTGGAATAAACGCTCCAAGTATCGCCAATATTCAGCCCTTTAATGTATAATATATCGTCTTTAACCCATGCTACTAAGGGATTTGCATTGCAGGTTGTTGCCTCAGGTATAGATACGCATACTGCTACTCCAATGTCTGTAAGAAGCAGTAAGTCTTGCGCTGTGCAATCCCAATGGCGGAAAGCGATATGAACAGTTTTTCCGGTGTAGGCATCTAATGGCAAAACGACTGTTTTTACTCCGTAGCCTGAAAGTGTTCCACCTAATAATTCGGTATAATCGGCGGGATTGAGTGTTTCTGTGTGAATTGCAGTGAAACTTGCAGGATTTATGTCTGTTGTAGAGATTAACACGGAATATTTTTCGGCGCCCCATTCATCAGAATTTGCGCTACCCACCTTAAATGAGAGTAAATAAGGATGTTCCAATGTCAACGGCGGAGTGAGTAGCCAGTTGTCGGGCATAAGTTCAAATTCCCAATAAGCATCATATGATTCGGATATTGCGTAATATTTTTCATTGGCTTCTAACGACCGCCATTTCCGAGTATCGCCGTCGGCATCAATGTTTACCCAACAATCTGCAATCTCGCCGGCTGTATTGCCTTGAAATGTTCCATACCATGGAAAATCTGTTATTGCCGGACAAACTCTGTTTTCAACGGTCTTGATTTTTGAATCATTATCGGGATCCATATCATTTGCTAAAATAACTGTAACTTTAGCAGTACTGAATCCTGCTGCTGAGAGGTTTAATTTAGCTGAAAACGTGTAATTTGCAGTTGCCATACTTGGGATAGTGCCGGTATAGGTTTCGGTGGCAATCACCGTGCCGTTGTGTTCCAACTTCAATTGAAATCCACTGATTGTTGCGCCTCCGTTGTTTCTTACCTGAACGGTTACGGCTTCCTGAGTCGTCAGGTTCATTCCCAAATCCGGCGGAGTGGTAATCGCCACTATTTCCGCATCAATATGCGTATCCAAATTAAAAACATTCACGTCGTCAATACCCCACCCGTGACCGCTATTGCTGCCACCCCTTGTGTATTTGAAAGCAATATAAATATCTTGTCCGACATACGCGCTCAAGGAAACGGCAATTCTTCTCCATTCCTCTTCAGGGATGTCGGCGTAAGATAAAGCGTAGAGTTCAGTAAATGATGAAGGATTGGTGTTGGTAGTAGAAACCCATATCCCTGAATAAGAGAAGTAATTTCTGTAATAAATATACGACCAAAATTCCAACGCATAGTTTCCACCGGCAGGAATTGAGAATTTGGGTGAAATGAGCCATCCGATCGTTCCGCTATACCAATCATGCCATGCCCTGCCAATACCGGAATGTGCGCCATAGGTTAACCTCCGCCAATCGCCAACCTTTGTCCAGCAATGCGGCGGAAATACTTCCTCTTCAAATCCTTCCTCATAAGGAAAGGTAAGCGCATTGCAAACCAGATTTTTAACAACTACGGTCAATTCATTATTCTCCGGAACCTCATCACCCTCCAAATCAGCAACCACAGTTAAAGTGTAAGTTCCCGATACCGAAAGATCTACTTTGGCATTGAAAGTATAAGTATATTCTCCTAAACCCGGAATCGTACCTGCAAAGTTTTCTGTAGCGATAAAATTTCCATTAAAATACAACGTTAGATCGAATCCTGTAACCGGATTTCTGCCATTGTTTTTTATTGTTGTGGTAACCTCCTGCTGCGCGGAAAGCCCCAAGTGAACGCCTGACGGAGTTATGGCTTTCACTGCAATATCAACTTCAAAGAGGTCTCCAATGAAAATATTATCTAACTGAACAGAATGTCCCCACTCTGCATATCCTTCAAAGGCAATGTAATACTGACTTGATGGCTCAGGAAGCGGAATCATTCGTTCCGTCCAATCAACAATCATATCAGTATATTTTTCTAAGAGTATCCATGCTCCGTTGGCAGAGGTTCTGTAGTAAACTTTTAAACTGTCCTGATCACCTGAATAATGTTGTTGAACGTGATGAAATTTTAAAACAGGATTGTTCATTATACTAAGATTCAAAGGCGGAGTAATCAATTTAGTTATAGCGCCGTCTTTTCCATTGGTATAAAAAACTACTTTATAATCGCCGGCAAATGGCTGTACCGGCTGCAAGCCCGGAATAGCTTGTGCGCCTGTAGCATTAAAAACCCTCCAATTGAAGTTTTTTGCAACGTACTCCTGCGTCCAACAAGGTGGTAAGTTGTTGCCATTATTTTCAAATCCTTCCTCATAAGGAAATGCTGTAACAATTTGGCAACCAAGATTATTCACCATTGCAGTTGCCGTATCATTTGCCGGAACTTGATCGCCGGACATATTGACAATAGCTTGTATCTTGTGCATTCCTGCTACAGAAAGGTTTAATGTGGTATTGAAAATATAAGTACTTTCACCCATACTAGGAATAGATCCGGCAAATGTCTCTGTAGCCATCAAATTTCCATTATGTACTAATTTTATTCCGAAACCACTTGCAGACTGCCCGCCGTTGTTCCTTAATCGCACTGTAACTTGCTCGTTTTCAGAAAGAATAGCATAGCTCCCTGTTATCGGCGTAATGGATAAGGCTTGCATATCAACATAACTATCTAAATGTGAAATGGTAACGTCGTCTATAAACCATCTGGGACCGTTGTCGGCGGTATATAAAAATGCAATATAAATGGTTTGGCCAACATAAGCGTCTAATGGAATGCTGAAATTTTTCCAAGTAGCAAGACCCACTTCGTCATTTCCTAATACCCGAACTTCAGTAAATGCATTTATATTATTGTTAACAGTAGTAGAAATCAATATTTTACTACTATTATTATAACCTACGAGTTGTATACGAGACCAAAAATCAAGTTCAGGAGTTCCGGTGCTTGGAAGGGTTATTGCCGGAGTAACCAATGCGGTAGCTTGTACACCTCCTGCCAACCAACCATGCTCTGCAGATCTGAGGCCACTATGAGCATAATCAGTGCTGCTTGCCCAAGTTCTTGTTCCTGATATATCGAGAATTGTCCATCCTGCCGGTGGGAAAGTGGTGCTTTCAAAATCTTCCGTCCATGGGAATGAAGAAACAGTTTTTGTTGAAGCCTCTTGTGCTTGCACATATCCGAATCCATGCAAGAAGATGGTTAAGAAAGCAATAAGCTTTAAAATATTAGAAGTGCGTCTCATAGTATAAATCTCTTTTGTGAATAATTTTAATTTCGGCACAAAAATAATATATTTTTCTCGCTAAGCCGCCAAGCGTCTTCTCGTCTTTTCGAGCCATGGCAAAAAAAAGCCTCACATTTCTGTGAGGCTTTATAGTATTGGGCGACGTCCTACTCTCCCACCTTTCGGCAGTACCATTGGCGCAGTTGGGCTTAACTTCTCTGTTCGGAATGGGAAGAGGTGTACCCCAACGCTTTTATCACCGCAATCTCTTTTCATCCTG